>Ga0068713_1001105_pt1 | contig 39445 bp, 30 predicted proteins | sample MTBAKSrepl2MetaG_FD_62223 | JGI IMG/M metagenome (GOLD analysis project Ga0068713, IMG submission 62223) | Enrichment culture microbial communities om Arthur Kill intertidal strait, New Jersey, USA, that are MTBE-degrading - MTBE-AKS2 (Arthur... | ecosystem: Environmental > Aquatic > Marine >... | reverse complement strand
CAATCCCAGCGCATCCGCTAAAAGCCGGATACGATCCCTTTTCACCTCTGCAAAAAGCCGTCGCCAATTTTGATCTGTTGGGGAATAAAAAGTGAACGACTGCTCTATCAGGCGGGCAAGGTTTCGTGGCTGTAATTCAGCCAGGCGTTCACTCGCTCCGCCGGCTCCGATTCTGGGGTTCTCTTTTAGCTTGGCGATGGCCAGGCTGTACGGATTCTGGATGTTGGGTTGGGAAGCGCCATGAATGATCCAGGATACAAAAGGCAAAGCATTCTTTTCTTGATCGAGGAAAACCTGCCGATTTTTCTTGTCTGCGCGCGCCAACAATTTTTCCAATGACCAATTTCCACTCGAATCAGTTACCACTGCCACCGATTGATTGGTTGGATTGTTCAGCAAAATCGATGTATCTTGGGTAGAGGAGGTATCTTTTTCTTTTGGGGAATCTTTAAGGCTTTTGAGAATCTTTAAAAGGGTCTCAAAACAACCCTTGGCTTCCAGGTCGAGCGTCGCAAAACAATCATTGAGGATACCCTTGAGAGTCTCAGAACAATCCTTGGTTAAATCTGAGAGTCTCAAAACAACCTTTGGTTCTGTTTTGACAGTCTCAGATCCCTCTCGCTCCGCTCGGGGACGCGCCGCGCAACCATTGCCCAATAAAGTGATCCAAGAATCTAATTCGTCTTGAACACAGTGATCTTCTGATTTCACAAGAAGGGACGAAACAGCCTGTTGGATGGCTTGGTGTTGTGGAGTGAGTGGATCAATCCTCTGTACCTTGAATTTCCAACTATAGCTGCCCTCAGAATTGATCCGATGATCGATGCGATTAACAAAAAGAGCTAATAGATCCTGAAGACGTTGCCGGCGAGAAAATTCATCAACGGTACGATCACTTAATTCATCCTTACGTTTTCCTCGCTCAATCCAGGCTGGAAGCCAGTTCGCCACAACGCGAGCGTTATTGATCCCTAGACGATTTGTGATAGCTTGATATCCACCCTCAATCCAGACTGCATCTCGGATCTCACCTGTTTCATCATTGAAGTAGCACAGATTGCGAAGAACCAGGACAAACATGGCAGCATCTGCTCCGAGAACCGGTAACCAGTTTCTGAGGAAATACCACGTGACCAGGATGAAATCTCCCTGACCAAATAATCGGTCAGCAAGCTGATCTGCCAGGGTCCCAAGTTCTCCATCGAGTCGGTGACCAATCAATTTCCGGATGACATCCTGAACGGTCAGATAGTGTGGAATCGTTTTGTCGAATTCTTCTTGAGGGAGTCGCACCGGATAATGCAAGATGTCCTTTGGATTCGCTTTGATAGCCAATTGCAACGCGGACTGAGGGGAATCCTGGATCCCATGAGCCAGTAAGAAAGTTTTCAAGTCTTCAGCATCCCCAGGTGTTAGCGGGGATTCGAATAGTTCATATTTATTGGAGGACTTTTTGGCTCTTCCTGAGCGTTTATCTACTTCATGATCGGTGTCAATCTTTCTCGCAAACCATCCCAGACTGCTACCGTGTTGTAACAAGCGAAAGAACTGAGCCCGGCTGATCCCAGCCCATTGGCAAATACGCTCAGCGCGAACGGCAACTTTGCAGCTCCCTTTTCGCGCCTTTCCACTGCTCGCCAGATAATACTCCTGCCATAATGCCATGATCAAGAAAATCATTTGTGATCCGACGTATGGCAGCCAGCGCAGGTAATATACCGGTAAGCGAACTACCCGGTTTGGCTCAATTAGGTAATTCCGGATGGAGCTGTAATGGATATCCAACTCAATGGGATTGTCCTGAGAATCTTCCTGGTCTGGATCAACTTCCTGAGTAAGATCATCCCCATCATCAATTTCCTGGTCACAAACAACGAAACGAACCTTAACTTCTCTGTTCATCACCCCCATTAGGAATCGCTGCAGGGTGGTCGTTAATCGGTTTTCTAACCACTCACGGCCATACGAATTCATGCAGCCGATCACAAAGGTGTCATCTGAAAAATCCACCAGATGGGTTGGCTTCACCCATGTACTAAAAGCCGCCCGCGACATATCCATTTCGAGGTTAGCAATTGCCGCTTGCCAGGCTTTCTGCGGTGAAAATTCAACGACTGCATTCATAAAAGAAATCCCTATCGATAAAAAAATAATCTCGAATATAGCGAAATAAAGGCACATTTACAGCCTTTGTTGGAAGAACGGTAGTTATCCCATTCCTTCCAGAAAAGACCCCTTTACGGGCTTCCTGTGGTTTCAACGTCAGCAACTCCGTCTGCGTCAACGTCTGCGGCATGTCAGCAGCACGTCTGCGGCACGTCAGCATGGACGCAGACGTGATTCTTGGAGTGAAAATGAAATTGTTGATTTTCCAGGAAAGATTAGAGGCCATTAGCATCACTCCAGAAATAAAGTCTTCCCTATTGTCTTAGGAGACGGTTGCAGGATTAAGCTTCCATTGTGAAAAGCCTGTGAACCTTCTATAACGAAGAAACAGACAACTTCTCCGACCGGTAAAGTATGCTCCCGCGCGATCGACCGAACTTCTTCCTTTAATAAAGCCGGAATTCGGAATGTCGCTCTTATTTCCCATTGGAGAAGAGCTTCATGGTCTTTCTTGGATTTTTTCTTTTTTGTTCCACCAGCTTTCTTTTCCGGAACTGGGAATGCATCAGCTAACCATTTATGGTTTGTCGGTTTTTGAGCAGGTAAGATGGTACCTCCTTCATTGCCTTCAGAGTACAGGGTCATTCGCTGCGCCTTGGGGTACGCTAAAAGTTTGATCTCTCCATTGCGGTAAAGTCTTGCGCCATATTCCAGAAACGCCCTAACGACTTCATCTCTAGGAACCGAAAGAGACTGAGCATCTTTGATAATCAAATCCACAACCTGCTGAGGTATTCCCCGGTACGTTACAGCTTCAAGCCGATGAACCTGTTCCCACTTACGGGATCTTTTCTTCCTGAGATCTGCCGTGGGAATTAAATCCAAGGGCTGTTGTTGGACCATCTTGGATCCTTGCTTTTGATCCTCCTCAACCTCGGTTATTGGATTAGGGTCACGTAGACCTGTAAATGCATCTCGCCTTGCCATCGTAACCTCTAATATTTCAATACGAGAGTTGCCAAAGCTTTATATTCCTCGGCAGCCCGCGTTTCTGGCGCATACTCAAAAATGGTCTTTGCCTCAGACCAACATTCACGCAAGACAGTCGCCCGATGAATGGGAGAAAGCACCTTGTCGCTGAATGTTGCCTGCAGATCCTGAAGTGAGTCGCGTGACTCGTTGGTACTATCGAAAAAGGTTGGTAATATCCCCAGCAATCCCCCTTGCCAATTCTTTTTGTCCCTCAAGTTTTGGATGGTTGTGACTGTTTTCGCTAACGAATCCAATGATGCGAATTCTGTTGCCGTAGGAACAATCACCAGGTCAGCCGCCCAGATTGCACGTTCCTGTAAGCCACCCACTGATGGGGAGGTATCGAAAATGATGTAATCAAACCGATCTTTAGTGAATGTTTTTAGTAGACCTTTTATGTAGGAGATTGGTTGATCCTGGACACCCAACATCATTTGCGCAGCGGAGGTCATTGAGTTCCCTGGAATCAACTGTAAGAAATCACGACCTGTATCACGGACCCATTGGCGGATAAATGTTATTTCACTTGGAGAGCCTGGTTGGGTTGTCAGAAAATAATACGTTCCCATATGGCTATCCATACCCAACTTGGTTGCGCACTGTCCTTGAGGATCAAGGTCAATCAACAACACTTGTTTAGTTTTCAGAGTGAGAGCATGTGCCAGATTTACCGCGGTGGTTGTCTTTCCTACCCCGCCTTTCTGGTTCGATATGGTGATGATTTTTGTGGTCATTTGATTTCTCCTTAATCGATAAATTGCAGTTGTGTTCGGCCTTCATGACCATGGACAGAAATGACATCTTCGAGAGTCTGATAAACACCCATGGCATAAGGTTCCCTGAGCCAGTGAATGACTGCCAAGCCACTGCTAAATACAGTTCCTTCTGCTACTTCACCAGTCCCTGAAACTCCGGTGAGATCCTCCACTCGAATCAACACAAATCGACGCATCTGGATGGTTGATGAAATATGATTTTGTTTTCGCGCCATACTTTCACCTTTAGCTTGGTTTCTGCAATCTGGCCGCCGGCTGCGATCACGGATTCTTGGCTTTTTCTGAATGACTTTGGAATTTGTCAGATCCATCAACAAGCCATCCTTATAAGTGAGGCGGCATCCTGAGGTAATGTGTTCAAACACGATTCCTTCCGGCCAGGTTGATTTCTCGTCCCGGTTGAGGCGTATATCGATCATTCGAAACAACCTCCCAAAGAACATTCCCGGATCATCATCGACCCTGGTTGGATCCATAATGACTTTCCAAACGTAGCCTCGAAGTTCAACGGGGTTCTTTTTATCTTGAGCAATAAAATAATCTAAGTCTTTACCTGGCATCTTGAATGGCTCTCCGAACCTTATAAAATTAGCCGGCAAACAGGTGCGCAAATAGACGGGCAGGGGGAAAGGATTAGCCCTTACCTTATGCAGGCTTATTGAGATTGTGGAACACCCATGACTGGGGAATCAAAAACTAATAGTGTGTTGCACCATTATGGAATCAGGGAGGACGCATTCCCCATGAGAAAATAGATTTGAATAAATTGAATTGGAAAGAGGAATGAAGGAAAGCAAGAAAAAGTACTTGACGAACCCATGTAAAACAGATACTATACGAATATCGATTAGCTACCGCAGCGTGCCCGGCAAGCGTGGACCAGAGTTCGTCAGGTCGGCTGATTTGCAGAGCCCGCCGCACAAATGGCACGGATTCAGGATTTTGACTCATAACCCGGAGGTCAGTCGTTCGAATCGGCTCCCCGCTACTAATAAAACGACCGAAAGGTCGTTTTTCCTTTAAGTGGTCTACACTGCTTAGTAGGTACGGTCGAATTCCCCCAGGGGTACCACGCCCGCTCCGCACTTCTGGAGGTAATTCAGACTCCTTGGGAATTGAATTATAGGTTTTCCGATTCAATGATTGATCGCCTTTGTGTCTGCTATAATATCTCGCAAAAGAGCGGATGACGCAGTTTGTTGGAATATGAACTATTAATCCTATGCCTGTGCTGGTTTCTCAGCGGCATTGTCTCAGCAGTCGGTTGGTAAGGAGACTGGCGCGAATAAATAAAATCTGCTTATTTTTGTCGCTCGGTCAGCCAGTTAGAATCTGGAGAAAAAATGGACAAACATCAAAAAATTTCAATCATCGGCCCTGGGGTCATGGGCGAAGCACTCGTTAGCCGCCTGCTTTCAAACCAGCTGACTGAGCCTGAAAACATCATTGCAGCAGGACCCCGACAGGATCGACTGGATGAATTAGCGGATCGCTATCAGATTATGACAACCTTGAACAACGCCGAAGCTGTTCAGCAAGCAGATGTCGTAATTTTAAGTATCAAACCACAGAAACTACCTCAGGTTTTCGAAGATCTACAGAACCAGCTTCCGCAAAGTGCACTTGTTATATCTATCCTTGCGGGTACGCCTCTTAATGCGCTCATTGCCGGCCTCAAACATTCATCTGTCGTGCGCGCCATGCCCAATACACCGGCCCAGGTGGGTGAGGGGATGACCGTCTGGATGCAAAGCCAACAAACCTCAGAAGCGCAGCATGCGCTTGCCGATAAAATCTTATCTGCTCTGGGGCAAGCCATTTTTGTTGAAGATGAGGCGTATATCGATATGGCCACTGCCGTATCCGGCACCGGGCCGGCTTATGTATTCTTATTCCTCGAATCAATGATTGATGCTGGGGTTCACCTTGGCCTTCCCCGTCGGATTGCTGAAGAAATGGTAATCCAAACCATCAAAGGATCGATCGATTACTATGCTCAAAGCAGCTCCCATCCAGCCCGATTGCGAAACCAGGTCACCTCTCCTGGCGGAACATCGGCAACAGCCCTCTATTACTTAGAAAAAATGGGATTCCGAACTGCGATATCGAGGGCGATTTGGGCGGCTTTTACTCGATCCCAGGAGCTTGGCAAGGGGCAGATGCACCAGGATCCTGAGAAGATTTAGCGTACACAGGGTTCGTGAAATTGATGAACCCGGAGGTCAAAAGTAACGATTACCGTTACCTCCCTCATAACCCGGAGGTCAGTTGTTTACCCTGCTTCGCGGGCACAGGCAAACCGACTCCCCGCTACGATTTTATGAAACGACCAGAAACGGTCGTTTTTGATCTTAAATCGCATTGATTTCACTACAATGTATCAATTACAGCAGGTATTTACTTTTAAACCAATCGTAATATTTCGCGTTATGACCTCAGCTTAATAAAATAGGCTTGTAGTCTCTTGATACCTAGTTTGAAACCATCACGTACGACTAATAATTTTGTCCGAACATGCAAAGTTATGTTTGGAACGTGCTGTTGGCTAAGCTTGAGGGTTGACGTCTGTTGTTCCCACTGGCAATTAACATACAAATTGATAATGCCAATCGGCGCATTTCTGCATTACAGCGAACACGGGTTCTAAGTTTACGTTCAGTGCAATCGACAATCCTTTGTACATTTTACAGATAATGATAAGGACATTGAAAACCCCTATGAGTTATACTAAAATTGTAATGAATGCCACACTAAGAAGAGGATGGAGATTCTTGATGCTTCCAAATTTGGCGAATTACCGAAGAGTATAACCAAGAACGATAAACAACCATCCTTTGAATTACCCAACTTAGGTAGCGCATACACCGGTGGAATGCTTCGATTCAATCCTTAGAAAAGCGGATCAGATCTCGGATATCCGCATTCCTGGCATAAAAAGCATCGGCTTAGAAGAGAAGATGATTTGCCAGGATTTCGCGAAGTTTTAGTGTTTTTAGAAGGAGAAAAAAATGGAGATTTTAACGAAAGCTGATTTGGAACAATTGATGCGTAAAGAAGAGCAGCAGTGTGTTTCAATCTATATGCCAACCCACCGAACTGGGGTGGAGACTCAGCAGGATCCGATCCGATTGAAAAACTTGCTCGCCAAAGCTGAGAAGAGCCTTTCTGAGCAGGGCTTGGGTCCTCGCGATGTGCAAAAAATATTCGAGCCGGCCAGCACGCTCTTAATGAATTCTGAGTTCTGGCAGCACCAAAGTGATGGCCTGGCGATTTTTCTCTCCGCCAACAGCGCTAGTATTTATCGTCTTCCATTGAGTTTTGAAGACTTAGTTATGGTGGATGACCATTTTTACATCAAACCACTGCTGCCCCTGATCACAGGCGACGGCCAATTCTTTATTCTGGCATTGAGTCAGAATGAAATCAGGCTGCTGAATGCCACACGGTATGGCGTCAGCGAGGTGGACACCGGTCAGCTCGTTGGCAGTCTGGATGAAGCAACTCAACCCGACGATCACCAGAGGAGTCTGCAAGCCCACTCTTCTGGTCCTGCGGGGGCTAGCAACGGCGGCTCTTCAGCGACTTTCCATGGACAAGGAGGCGGTAGCGATGAAAGCGCTAAGAAGGATCTCTTGCGCTACTTCCATCTCGTCGAAGATAGCTTGGCCGAATTTCTTCAAGGAGATCAGGTGCCACTCATATTGGCAGGGGTCGAGTATATACTTCCGATCTATAAAGAAGCTAACACGTATCCGAACATGATCGATATGGTCATCAAAGGCAATCCGGATTTTCTGAGCATGGAGGAGCTGCATAAAAGCGCATGGGAGATTATCAGACCGCACTTCCAAATACCACAAGAAAAGGCTATCGCATTTTACCAACAACTTTCAGGGCAGAAAAGCAGGAGAGCAGCAAACACATTGGAAAAAATCCTTCCAGCCGCTATTCAAGGTCGGATTGAAACGTTATTCATCGCAGCTGGAATACAGCAGTGGGGTGTCATTAATCCAATTAGCAATGGAATCGAAATCCATGATCAAATGCAACCTGGCGACGAGCATCTGCTCGACCTTGCAGCTGTTCAGACTTATTTGAAAGGCGGCACAGTTTACGTAGTAGAACCAGAAAATGTACCGGATGCCACATACGCCGCAGCGGTGCTCCGATATTGAGCCAATACTTTTAGATAATGGTCCTTGTTCAACGCGCCGGAAAACATTAACGACTCCATTCCAAGGGCTTCTGAGCATGGAACGATATTTTACGGTAAAGGTTTCAGGGTTGTTGGCATTCTGAACTTATGATTTTCCGTTAACTACCTGCGGTTGGTATGTCACCTCGGTGGTTTCTACTGGAAAGGTGATCTCATGAAGATTCTCCTCGCGGGAAAGATGGGCAGCGCCTTCGCTGAGTATGATGACCACGGCCACAACCCACTGGATGGCAATGAAAATCCAGAACAAGCGCAGGTCGCCGGTCATAACATTCGTATATGATATGGCTACATCTGTGGCCGCATGGAAAATCCCAACCAGTAGCACGCTGCCGCGGCTGTGATTGAACAGCCAGGTCATCAGGATGGAAGTGGCAATTGTCGAAAGGACGAAGCCGATGAAAGGCGTCATGGCTTGGAAAGTGCTGGGGATGAGGGTGAGTGGTAAGTGCCACAACCCCCACAGCACGCCCAGAATCAAGCTGGAAGTAAGTGCATTGTATTTTGCTTGCAAGCGGGGCAGTGCAAATCCGCGCCAGGCGGTCTCTTCAGTCAAAGTGAAAAAGAATATCTGAAATAACAGTGAGGGCAAGATTTTACTGGCGGTCAGTAGTATGCCCATCTGATGGCTTCCACCCAAAAGGCGGTGAATCGCAATGGAAGCCAGGCTCATCAAAGCAGTGATCAACAGTGCAATCAGATACCAGGTCGGACGAAAACGCCAGCGGATGATACGGCTGAGCACATCTTTCACGGCGGCCCATCCACCGCTGAGGGCAGCGGTGATGTAGGTAGCCAGGTTGAGACCGATCCAGAATACCAATGCGGCTGGAATATGAAAGGAAAGTAAACCCCGTGACTGTGCAATCGTTGTTCCCCAGATAAGCCAGGAGAAGAGGTATGCCAGGAAAAAGAAGATAACCAGTGGGTAACGTTTGAAGATTTTCATAGACTTTTACTTAACCTCCTAAGTAAAATTTTTACAATTATTACTAATAAATAATGTATTTTTCAATATGTTGTATATGGTCTTTAAAAATATTTTTCGAAAAAAGACGAGATTCGCTCTCAGCGGAATTACTCTTTCGGATGATCTTCCTCTCATCACTTCCAATTTCACATCACCCCTTTTAATTTATTCCGTGATGAGCTGCCAGACCGGCGACAATCCATGCCAGCGGGCTTAAGGTTGACCTAACCTTTCTGAATAGTGCTCCAATGACGAAAACCATTCACCCATATAATCCATGCATAATTACAGGTTGCTTATCTTTTCGAAAGGAACCGATAAAATGAATCAACGTTACACTGCAATTGGTTTCCGGTTGAGGAAAAGGATGTGCCATAAAGCCGCAATTCTGGATAAAAACTGAAATTACTCGGAAAACCAACAAACCGGTCAGATATTGAATCACCCCAAAGTTATTATCGGGGCTAAATTCCGCCCAAACGGGATAATAGTGGCAGAACCTGCTACAATTGGTCGTTAATCCACTATGAAAATTTGGCAATATCTCACCATTAAGGGGCAGTCGTCAACAATGATCTGGATTGAATTGGTTTTTATCGCTTTTCTTTGTGGCTCAATCCCCTTTTCACTCTGGTTGGGAAAACTCTTTTTAAAGGTGGATGTGCGCCAGGTTGGTGATGGTAATCCAGGTGCAACCAACGTTTTCAAAGCGGGTGGTAAGGCAGTCGGTGTTTTGTCATTGTTGCTGGATGTCACTAAAGCAGCCTTGCCGGTTGGCCTGGCATATAACATCCTGTCAATTCGCGGAATTCCCATGTTTTTGATTGCTATCGCACCAATCCTTGGTCATGTTTTCAGCCCATTTTTAGGTTTTAAAGGCGGAAAAGGACTTGCCAGCGCTCTTGGAGTGTGGATCGGTTTGACAGTTTGGAAAGCTTCTCTGCCAGGAGTGATTGGAACCTTAGTTGGGATTGCATTGACGTCAATACCAGGTTGGTCAGCCATGCTTGGTTTGATTTTCATTCTGGGGGTTCTGCTAATTTGGATTCCGGATCCGTTGTTTCTCCTGGTTTGGGTAGGTGAAACCCTCATACTGGTATGGACTCATCGTGATGACCTGCGCCAACGTCCAACTTTGCGACCCTGGTTGTCAAAGTACTTTGGAAACTCCAGGAAGTAAGCCAGCGTGATAAAATATCTTACTCATGATCTGATCATTCAACTCATCGTGTTCCAGTCCATTTTACTGGCGATTATCCTGAGTAATATATCAATTTTGCACCGCGCAAGGAGACATACTCAACCAGGCGAACTCCCAATGGTCTCCATTCTCGTTCCAGCCCGCAATGAAGAGCAAAATATAAGCAAGTGTATCGGGTCACTCTTGGCACAGGATTATCCTTCCTTTGAAGTTCTCGTTTTGGATGACCAATCTACAGACGGAACCCTTGCGATTTTGAGGCAGATGGCCGAGTCACAACCTAAACTGAAAGTCCTGACAGGTAGTAATCCGCCGGAAGATCAATCAGGTAAGAATTGGGCTTGCAGTCAGTTAGCCGGACAGGCTAAGGGTGACTTATTGTTATTCACCGATGCCGATACTATTCACCAACCCCAAACTTTAATCGAGATTGTAACTGCTTTGATGGGTGAACAGGCGGATTTATTGACCGGTTTTCCTCGTCAGGAAGTCCACAGCTGGATAGAAAAGTTGTTGGTTCCCTTTTTTACCTGGGCTTCTCTTACTTTCATTCCGCTCTGTTTGGCCTACAGGATCCGCTCACAGGCTCTTGTAACTGCTATTGGGCAGATGATGCTATTCCGGCGGGAGGCTTATCAAAAAATCGGTGGGCATGCTGCCTTGGGGATGGCGATTGTTGATGATTTAACGTTGGCCAGAAAAATAAAGGCAGCTGGAATGCGCTGGCGTGTAACGAGACTATCAGATCTGATTTCCTGCCGGATGTATCAAAATGATTGGGATGCCGTTCAGGGCTTTACCAAAAACCTGTTTGCGGCTTTCAATTTTCGCTTGTTTAGTTATTTGTTTGTGTTTGTGTGGTTGGCAGTTCAATTATTGGATCCGTTGATTGTTCTTGTAAGTATGAGTTTTGCCAAGGTCCCTTATGCTCGAGTTGGCGAATTAGCGGTTTGTATCGGGCTTTCACTGCTCCTATGGGCGATTGTGTATCTGGAAACTGGTATCCCCATCTATCTAGCGCTTCTATATCCTGTAACCATCCTGGCGAATGTAGCTGTTGCCTTCCGTTCCTTGTTCTTGAGTTTGACCGGTCGATTAACCTGGAAAGACCGCTCACTTGCAAAGCCGAGATGGAAATGGTTTTAGATGTTGCGAAATTTATAAGTTGACCGATTATTGTTTACAACGTCGGCTGTGAACGTGCACTGATTAAGATGATGAAATAGATACTTAACCCAAAAGCCTCGATTTGCCATAACATCCCATTGTGCGGTTGTAGCTTGCCCGGCAAGCGTGGACCAGTGTTTCGTCAGGCTGGCTGAGTTGCAGAGCCCACCGAGCAAATTGCTTGAATTCAGGGTTTTGACTCAAACCCTGAGGTCTATCATTTACCCTATTTCGCAGGCACAGGCGAATTCCCAAAGGAGGTGCCATGTTGGCTCTCTTCTACTAAAAAGACTTCAGAAATGAAGTCTTTTTTCTTTATCTTTCCAGAATTTTTTCAGCAGAGCCAAGGGAAGTTTTTTTCTTAGTACTTCCCAGGCTCTGCTGATTGGATGCGGTTGATTTATTTGTTCAGTTGATTGAAAGGATTGACCAAATTGACAGAGTGAGCTTTGTAAAAGTCTTCGCTCTTTGTGATGCTGATCCTTCTGTCCAACTCGTCCAAATTTGTGTCGTCAAGTTTCTGGACTTTTGACAGGCGGCGGGCATTGGTTTTAGTCGCAGCCTGGTGCTTTCCAAATAAGAAAGAGAAGATATTGATTTTATTGGTGACTAACATTTCAAACTCCTTTAGTGATCTAACAACATGCTTGCGGAACAGGCGTCCATCTTCATTTTCGCCTGTGAAGGTTACCTGGGTGGATTGTTTATTGACTAGAGTTGACATATTTCCTCTCAAAATTGCGATCAGCCCGACCTTCGAAGTGGTCTCATTTATAGGTCTTTTCTGTTGACAGATAGGATCACCAGGCCCAGGTCATTGATCTTTGCCAGGATGCCAAGCAAAGCAGCCTGATCCATCACTTGCCCTGCCAGGAGGGTCTGGCCATCTTGTTGGGTGACGGTAAAGCCGTCAAGCCAGTCAGACCAACTCTCATCCAGTGTCCCTTTGACCTGAATTTGGTAAATCGATGGCGCTTCACACATTTGCTTGTTTGTCATGGCTTATCTCCTGTTTTCTTATTGCTTCGTGCATAGTATCCCCGTTAATTTGATGAGTTGTCATCATCAAGTTTGATGATTCGGCGGGAAAACTTAATGAAATTCCTCACCAATCGGCGAGGAACGAATTATTTAGGCGGGCTGAATCTTAGAACAAGCCGAGGTCCCTGGCTTTTTGGAGAGCTTCAAGCCGACCATGTACATCCAATTTGAGATAGATATTGCGGATATGGGTGCGAAGCGTGGATGGTGCGATAATCATCTCCCTGGCGATTTCTGGAACGGCCAGGTGCGAGTTCAGAAACCGCAAGACGTCCAATTCGCGCTCGCTCAACGGCTCAATCAGGTCAGCGCTGGCGGAGTGGAAAGGAGCAGAGCCAATTCTCCCGGATTTGAGAGCTTTTTCTGGAGGGTTGTAAGCAGCTAAAAGTTTCGTGGTGTACTCGACGTTGATACCCCGGCTTCTGATGCTCTTCAGTAGCGATGCCATGGGAGTTCCCCTTTCGACAAAGATGCGGATAAATCCTTCTGGTTCAGCCGCTGCCAGGCATCGTTCCAGAACATTCAGCGCATCCTCTGTGCGACCCAGAGCCTGTAGCGAAAGCGCATGTATTGGCATCAACTTGATCCAGAGCAGATTCCAGCCTTTTTTCTTCAGGTCGTCAAGCGTTGTGTCGAGCAGGTTGATCACATCCTGGAAAAGGTTTTGTTGATAGAGCAGCGAAACTTCCATAAACAATTGTTTTCTGTTTTTGTCTTCTTCAAAGGTAGGGAAACATTCCTTAAACTTGTTCACAGCCGCCAGAACGTCACCTTTTGCCAGGAGAAGCATGATCTCGTTCTCTGCTGAAATTCGCGCATACCAGGGAGAAATAGTTCCAGCCACTTGCATCGCCCGCTGATTGACTGCAAATGCCTCCTCAAATGCCCCAGCCGCGCCCAGGGCATCGGAAAGGCAACTTAGGGCAAAGTGCAGCGCATCGGTTTGCCTCCACTGTTCTGCCAAAGCAACCCCGCAACGCGCAGAATCTGTAGCGGATTCAATTTCATTCCACTCGAGCAGAATATTACTCTTGGTGGCGTGTGCGTATGCCAAAACAGGGAACCGCTGGGAAGACTGACCAACTTCTTCCGTCTTGCATGCTGCAGTCTGGCAAAGAGAGAAGGCTTCGCAAAGGTGGCTTTGCAGCAGATGTACATATGCCAGGTTGGAGCTTGTATAGAGCATCTCGTGGACTCTGCCAGTCTTTTGGCTGGCGGTAAGCGCTGCTTCAAACGATCGGGTAGCTTCAAAGAATTCGCCTCGATATTGCATAGCCAGACCTTTAATATTTAGCAAATGAGTGCGGGCTGCCCAATCCTCCTCAGGTAAATTCTGCATGGCATGCTGGACAAAATTCAAAGCCAGCTCTGCCTCCCCTTTCATCCAGGCCAGATAGGCCCTGATGGCTGCCAGGTGACTGGTTAGGTGTCTTTTATCGGATTCCTTCCCCACACTCACCAAGGCATCTTCAGCCAGTTGCAAGAGATCTTCCATGCCATCCGAAGGATCAGCGTAGGCCTTTGCCCAGGCATAAGCCAGGCATAACCAGGGGTTGGATGAGACCTGATGAGCGGGAAGTTCTTTAAAATGCCTCAGAACATCAAACAGTTCTGCATTATCGACCATGGCCAGGGCATTTCCAGCAACGGCTTGATGAACCCGGTCAATATCTCCGGCAGCCAGGGCGTGGCGGATCGCTTCAGAGGGCATATGATTCTCGGCATACCAGGCGCTGGCACGCTGGTGCAACTGGGGGATGCGCTCAGGCCAGCATTGCTTTACTTGCTTGCGTAAAAACTCGGCAAAAAGATGGTGATAGCGATACCAGCGCTGCTCCTCATCGAGTGGGATCAAAAACAGATTGGCGCGCTCCAATTGATCCAGAAACGCCTGACTACCCGGCTTGTCGATCACCGCATCACACAGAGGTGCGCTTAACTGATCCAGGATGGAGGTTTCATGCATAAAGGAGCGAACCTCCTCGGATTGCTGGCTGATCACTTCATCCAGTAGATAATCCAGGATGAATCGATTAGAGCCCGAAAAAGTCTTGATGAATAAAGAAACACTTTCTGGTCCTTGCGCTTTCAATCTGGCTTGCATGGAGATGGCAGCCATTTGCAGACCGGCAATCCACCCCTCTGTCCGGTCTTGAAGCGCAGAGATTTCTTGCGGAGATAGTTTGAACTGCAAAGCCTCTTGCAGGAATTTCCTGGTTTCATCGTATCCAAAACGCAGATCAATTACCCGCAGCTCGTTCAACTCGCCGTGCGACCGCCAGCGCGCCAAGGGCCAGGGTGGATCCATCCTGCTGGTTGCTACCAAATGCAGGCTGTTTGGGGCTTGTGGCAGATGTTCAATCAGGAAGGTCAAATCCTGGTGGATCTGGCTTTCTGAAAGGTTATGCAGGTCATCCAGTACCAGGCAGACCTGCTGTTTGAAAGCCGCCAACTCATTGATCAATTCCGTAATCTGGATTTCCATTGATCCGGGTTGAGGAGTTTGTGAAGCCTGCAGGATCGCGCTTCCGATATTGGCTCGCTGAAGCTGTGGAAGGTTGTTCAAAGCTGCGACAAAATAACTCCAGAAGCGCGCTGGTGTGTTTTCACCTTTTTCGAGTGTTAGCCAGGCAACCGGAAGATCGACTTGAGCCTGCCACTCGCTCAGCAAGGTGGTTTTGCCGTAACCAGCGGGGGCAGAGATGAGAGTCAGACGGCAACCCCGGACTATTCCATCATTCAGCCGTGCTACTAAATTTGCGCGGTTAACCAGGTTACCATGCAGGGGAGGAACATGAACTTTGGTTGCCAGCAAGTTATCTGACACGTTCTTTCTCCTTGAACGCTAGAACACTCTTCATTATACGAGATTATCTATAAAAACCGATGTGTGTAACGAGACGCTATTGACGAGCCTGCACAAAAAAGCGGTATTGACATCGATCAACTATCCTCGCGTGTCACGTAAGCAAGAACCATAGTTAGTCAGGTCAGTTGTTTCCAATGCTTCATGGGCAAGCGAATAGAGTCATTGACAACCGCCGGTATCCAATTGCAAAGGTTGTATGCCTGGTTGTCAGACTTAAGGAATTTGAGGTTATAATGCGGGCCAGCCTTGACTTTACTCGTTTAGGTGACCCACTGACCGTGATAATGACTGCATCACACTGATATTTTCAAAATAAATATCAAAAGGATTAAAAATGGAAGTAACGCCTTTGATTGAAATTATAGAATTTACCGACCCGGTCTGTACCTGGTGTTGGGGAAGCGAGCCAGTACTGCGAAAGCTGGAAACGCATTACGGAGATCAGCTGCGTATTGGGTATGTTATGGGCGGATTGGTCAAAGATATCCGCGAGTTTTACGATAACTATAATGGTATCGGTGGAGACGCCGAAAAGTCAAATAACCAAATTATCAAGCACTGGCTGGAGGCTTCCGAACGGCACGGTATGCCAGTCAAGAGCGAGGGGTTCCGGCTGTTTTCGAACGAATACCCCTCCACCTACCCACAGAACATCGCTTACAAAGCCGCTCAGATGGAAGACCAGAACCTGGCGGACCGCTTTTTACGTCGTATTCGCGAAGCCAGCGCAGCCGAAGCCCGGCAGACGAGCCAATTGGAAGTATTGATTGAACTGGCAGCTGAGGTTGGTCTGGATGTGGCAGCATTTATTGAGCGGTTTAATGACGGTTCTGCCGAAGCAGCCTTTGAGAAGGATTTACAAACCACCGCAGAATTTGGGGCGCAGGGTTTCCCAACCTTTCTGGTTAAGTACGGTGAAAAAGGCATTCTCCTGCGGGGTTATCAACGCTATGCGACCTTCCAAGCGGTGATCAAAACACTCGCCGGAGAGACTATCCAGGAACATGCTCCAGAAAAGAGCGAGGAAAAAGTACTTGCCTTTATTGAAAAACAGGGCAGAGTTGCGCCTGTTGAGATCCAAACTGCCTTCGACATATCAGACGCTGAACAACAGTCATTCATCGATTTTCTCCTTTCCAAGCATTTGATCAGTCTCAGCCCAGCAGGGAATGGTTGGTTCATCCAGCGGGTAGCCAATCCGCTGGTGTGCGATCCAGCCACGGGTCTTTGCTCGATATAGCTACTAACAGTTCTATCGGCGCATCAAAAACCTACAGCCAGGCAATTTAACCTGCTATACCCGACGCCGAAATGATGATCGCCTTTATAGAGATTGCCAAAGAACGAGGTTTTGCCCACCACGTTGGGATTGCCCGCAGCCACGACAGTTTCTATACCGACCAGGAGACAGAGATCGATGCCTGTTGGTCCCGCCAGGGCGTGCTCGGAGCGGACATGGAAACAGCGGCTTTGTTCACCATCGGCAGCCTGCGCGGTTTCAAAACCGCTTCCATATTGAATAACGTTGTGGCTTACGAACAAGATACCGCCGAGTCGATTGGTTCGTACGTGAGTGGAGAGAATCTCGCCATGCAGGGCGAGCAACACGAGATCCTGACCGCCCTGGAAGCTTTACGCAGGGTTTTCAAACCTGAATAATGCTTAACGTTGTGAAGGAAATAAAAAACCCACCAGGATTGATGCAGCTTGCCTGGTGGGTCATTTGGAAGGGTGTTTTTCGCTTTGTTTGTTACTTAATTTCTCAAAACCATGGGCAAGTAAATGAGCTCAAATTCTGCGAAATTGGCTGTGATGCTGGTGTCGCCCTCAATCGTTATGACCAAGGGATTGTCAGCACTGTTACTATCGCCGCTCCAACCGAGGAAGTACCAGCCTGAACTGGCAATCGGGGTCAGCGTTACCTGGCTTCCATACTGAAAAGTTGCCTGCTCGGGGTCCAGTGTAACGGTTCCAGACCCTGAAGGGTTTACATCAACAATCAATGCATATTGGTTTGTGAAATTCGCGGTGATGTTGGTGTCGCCTTCAATGATTATTGTCAGAGGATTGTCAGTTCCTGAGGCATCTCCACTCCAGCCGGTGAAGGTCCAGCCAGGGTTGGCGGAAGGTGTCAGAGTAATCTGGTCACCATAATGGTAAGTTGCTTTTACTGGTTCAATGGCTACTGTTCCGGAGCCGACTGGGGTCACGGTCAGGGAGTATTCATCCTGTGTGAAGGTGGCTGTAATAGAGGTGTTGCCAACTATCGTGTATGTCAGAGGATTATCCGAGCCTGAAGCATTACCCCCCCAACTAGCAAACGTCCAGCCAGGGTTGGCGGAAGGTGTAAGAGTAATCTGGTCACCATAATGATAGGTGGTTTGCTCAGGTTCAATCGCAACTGAACCTTTGCCTAACGGATCGACAGAGACAGACAGGGTGTATTCATCCTGGGTGAAGATGGCGGTAATGCTGGTGTTGCCGGCAATGGTGACAGTCAAGGGATTGGTCGTACTAATGGCATCGCCACTCCAGCCAGAGAAACTCCAACCGGGGATAGGGGTTGCAGTTAAAGTAACCACATCACCATAATGATAGATATCCTGCAATGGAGTGACTGATACAGAACCCATTCCTGATGGATCGACAGCGGTTACCAGGGTGTACTCATCTTGAATAAAGTTAGCTGTAATGTTTGTGTTACCTTCAACGGTGACAATTAAGGGATTTGACGTACCGGTTGCATCCCCGCTCCAACTAGAGAAACTCCAGCCAGGAATTGCTGTGGCACTCAAGGTGACCTGGTCACCATAGTGGTAGGTATCTTGCAATGGAGTGACTGTTATAGAGCCCATACTTTGCGGATCAATTGCAATTGCCAGGTTATACTCATCCTGGGTGAAACTCGCGGTGATATTTGTGTTATTCGCGATGGTGACAGTCAAAGGATTAGTCAAACCTGTGGCGTCTCCACTCCAGCCAGAGAAAGTCCAGCCAGGATCAGGTACTGCAGTTAATGTAATATCTTGGGAATAGTAAAAATCAGATTGATTGGGAGAAAGTATAACTTCGCCAGCACCATTTACATCCACAATTAATGAATATGGCTGCCGCTCGAAGGCACCCATGTCACACCTAGGATTACCATCCCCGTCACCATCAGCTGGTCGTGGCAGCCCGCGCTGATCAAATTGTGAACAGGTTGTGAGGTCAGGATTCCCAGCATCTATTGCAGAGCTACTGATTGGTAAGGCGTGTACAAGCGTGAGTCCACCATTTTCGAAGAGTGGTTCCAATTGGGGGTTTACAAACAGGTTCCCTTCACCGTCAAAAGGTCGATCTAACAAACTATATGTAATAGTCATTATGCTGCCGGTACTGTAAACAGGATCGGGATTATTACCCCAAATGATAGAATTCTGCATTTTTGGAAAGCTATTATATTCATTATAGATGCCCCCACCGTTGTAGTAGGCGTTATTTCCAAAAACAGTAACATTATCAAAGGTTGGTCTGCTGTAATGATTGCTAATTCCACCACCTACTTGTCCTGATGTATTACCAGAAATTGTTACATTAGTATATGACGGACATTGAGTGCTCCCACAATATGTATTCCCAATCGCACCACCTGAATTGCCCGCCGAGTTGCCTATAAATGCAACCCTAAGCAGTGTTGGACCGCTTCCTTCATTTCCCATGCCCCCAGCAGCATTGGGAGAATGATTGTTGGAGAACGTTACGTCGACTAAAGTGGGATTACCATTATTGAAATTCCACATACCTCCACCAACAGCACTAGCTTGGTTTCCATTAAAATCAACTCTCAGGAGGTTAGGACTGCAATCATTTTCATTTGTGATGCCACCTCCTCTTGAGGCTGAGTTGTTAATGAACAACATGTCTGTTAGCGTTGGGTTGCTCGAGTACTTGTTATAAATCCCTCCGCCATATTCCACTGCGGAGTTATCCGTAAATACAATGTCCTTCATTGTGGGGTTGCTTGAAAAAATATTGCTCATTCCACCACCAAAGACTCCGTGATTGGTGGAGAAAATGATATTGGCTAATGAAGGACTCGCTGTATCGTTGAGCATTCCTCCGCCATAATTATGTGGGTAAGTTCCATCGGCGTTTCCTCCTGAAATTGTGAAACCATCCAATATTGAGGTGTTATCAATATCGTAGCCTTTCACCACATGATAACTATTGTCCCAATTATCATCAGCAATGCCGATATCCCCGCTCAAGGTGGTGATATTCGTCTCCCAGTTTCTATCTACCCATGATCCGCCTTCAGAAGGGAAGCCGCCATAAATGGCTACTCCAGATTTTAAAAGGAAGGATATTGTCCGATCTACTGAGGCAGTTGGTGTGTAAATTCCCTCTGCTACCCATATCATAGTGCCAGGGACTGCTTGATCGAGTGCTGTCTGCAAATCACAGGCATCATCCCAGGTGGAACAATTACCATCAGAATCAGGCTTTACATACAAAATTGCCATTTCAGGACTAAGGAAATTTGCAGAAATATTGGTATCACCGCTGATAATCACTGTAATTGAGGGGTTGCTATCGATAACATCTCCACTCCAACCGGTAAAAGCCAAACCCGGATTTGGTATTATTGATATGGATACCAAATCCCCATAATGGTACATATCTTGAATCGGCTCAATACTCAATATTCCTGCATTACTAGGGTTGAGACTGACATTTAGGTAGTATTCATCCTGGGAAAAGTTAGCGATTATGGTAGTATCGGTTTGCATGGTCCACATCAACGGTACTGCCGCGCCAGTGGCATCTCCACTCCAACCGGTGAAGGTCCAGCCAGGAATAGCTATTGGAGTTAATGTAACTATTTCACCATAGTTATAGTAAGGCTTTGAAGGTGATTTTGCCACGGAACCGACATCGATTGGGTTTACTGACACCATGAGAGTATTTTCGTTTTGTGTAAAAAACGCTGTGACCTCAGGGGTTCTTACCATGTTCATGGTCAAAGTGACTTGATTGTTGGTACCGTTGACATCACCACTCCAACCAGCAAAGCTCCAACCCGATTCCGGAATGGCAGTGAGGGTAACAACTTCCCCCCAGTCATATTCGGTTTTATCCGGATCCTTAACAACAACACCATTTCCCACCAAATTAACCGCTAATGGCAAAAGAGTAGGGGTGGAACCATATTCATATGCTCCGATGTCACATATGGCTGTGCCGTTGCTGTCCCCATCAATTGGTCGAGCATATACCCTTTGGTCAATAATTGGGCAAACATTCGGATTCCCTGAATCGATTGCTGGACTATTTGCCAGAAGTGCCATTGTATCGGTAAAGCCACCATTATCAGCTAAGGGTCCTAATAGGGGATCACCACTAATGTTTCCCTCACCTGTATATCCACCCTCGATAATGCTGTAAGATACATATGCGGGATCTCCAGCTATCTGGTCGGGTGTATTACCCCAAACAATTGCATTCGTTAGAGTTGGATTGCTATCATATTCACTGTAAATACCACCTCCTCCGGTATAGGAAATTGAGTTTCCGAAGAAAGTGACATTTTCGAGGTAAGGATTACTGCCATACTGATTTCCGATTCCTCCACCCCAATAGGATGCAGAATTCTCATAAAATGTCACATTAAACAAGGAGGGGCTGCTACCATCATTATGCATTCCGCCACCAGAGTTTGCTGAGTTGTTGCTGAAAGTGACGTTGACAAGTGTAGGATTGCTAGAATAAATATTGTACATTCCGCCCCCTGCCGCAGCAGTATTAGAATCGAATGTTACATCATAGATTCTAGGGTGGCTATTTGTGCTGTTTAAAATCCCTCCGCCATAATCACCATAATTGCCGCTGAAAATTAATTGAGAGAGCGTAGGATTGCTGTTCTCATTGTACAAACCACCGCCAAAATGATTTGGTCTGTTATCGTTGGCATATCCATCAGAAATTCTGAATCCGTTCAAAATAGCAGAGGAGTCCACATTGCTGCCCATAACGACATGATAGCTATTGTCGGTATCGACACCAGGTAGACCTATGTCGCCACTCAATACTGTCTCGTGTAATATCCAATCCCTTTCTTCCCACATACCGCCTGCGGCAGGGAAGCCACCGTAAATGGCGACTCCAGATTTGAGCTGGAAAGTTTTAGTGCGGTCGGAAGAGGTAGTGGGTTTGTAAGTGCCTGCTGCTACCCATATCTCATCACCAGCTACTGCGTTATAAAGGGCGGTCTGCAACTCGCAGGCATCTTCCCATGAGGCGCAAGTCCCATTCGCACCGGAATTGACAAAGAGAATGCTGCCTTCAGCCTGTGGTTCGATCGCCCGGGCTGAAACCTCATCGATGCTGAAGAAAAGTAAAAATGCAAAGACGACGAGCAAGACTGAAAGAAGTGAACGATTGTTTTTCATAGAGACCCCTTTTCTGTTGTTGGGTGTGGTGGATGGTTTGGCGGGAGCGGATTGGCTGATCTGACAGCGGTTGTTCTTGCATAGCGACTGCAGGCTTTTACCTGATAGTTCAGGATTTTTCATGTTGGAGTCCATTTGGAGGCAAATGTTTTATTTGACATGTATTTACCATGCAGGGTTAGCACAAAAGCTGGCTGGAAAGTGGAAATGTTGGGCAGTGGTTTGTTCAAGAGACCCCATTAGTTGCACTGATGTATTTGATAATTAATCGTACCATAAGCATACCAATTTGAGTTGAAAAACTACTATTCCGGGTTTGCGTGTGGGTGCGTATAGGTCTGTACTTTCATAGGTTCACAAGACATTGTATTGGTTGAACATCCCGCTCGGCAATCCTCCGAGCACTGCTATTTTTTCAAGGCAACCAGAAATGGCAGTTTTTAGTTGTTAGATCTATTGAAACTAACCAATTTGACTTTCCTGGATAAGAAAAGGAGCTGGTCACAAGACCAGCTCCTTTGATGTCAGTGCTTAGCACTGGGCTAAAATAACTACTCTTTTACTTCTTCAAAAACATCTTTGGATTTGCCAATGTTCAGCAGGGCGTTCAAAACGATACCGAAGATTGCCGCAGTAGCCAGGGCGGGCAGTTGCATTCCGAAGAAGGGGATCATGCCGCCGAAGTAATACTGTCCACCAATGGCGATGACAGAAATTGTGGCGATGACAGCGATATTCTTGGCGTTGAACATATCGACTTTCTTGTCGATCATGATGGCAATACCCTGAGCAGCGATGGCGCCGAACAGGTAGATTTCCAAACCACCGATAACGCTCAAGGGGATGGAATAGATGGCTTTCACCAGGGGGGTGAAGCAGGCGATGATCATAGCGATGATTGCAGCAGTGATCAGAACCGGCACAGAGAACACGCGGGTGATCGCCATGGTGCTAATGTTTTCACCATAGTTGGTTCCTGCAGGACCGCCCATGAATCCGGCGACCATGTCACCAACACCATCACCGATCAGGTTGCTGCCGAGGCGGCTGGCGAGGTCATATTTCTTTTCTCTGCCGAGTTTCTTTGCCAGGTCATTCACATAGACATCCAACTGGTAGATGTGGGCTGTGGACTCTGGAATTGTGGCGAGGGCAACAGGCATAATCGCGAGCGCGGCTGGCCAGTAGACGGTTGGAACCGTAAAGTGGGGCAGAGCAAAGATACCCTGGCTGGCAACAGCTTCGGGCAGCTGGCGGAAAAGGTCATTACCAGTAGCGGCGGTCAGGATGGCAGCGGTGGCTACACCAACCAACATGCCAAGGAAGAGCGGCAGCTGGGAGAGGAAACCTTTGAGATAAACCGAAAAGAGGATGGTGCAAATCAGTGTGACCAGTGATACGATCCAGGGCAGGTTGTTAGCGAAACCAGGACCAGCGACTGCGGGAGCGGCATCAGCCATGGCGTTGCCAGCCAATGTCAGACCAATGACCATGGCAATTGGACCAGTGATTGACGCTGGAAGCACTTTCTCAATTACATTTTTACCAAGTTTGTTGACGAGGAAACCTGCAGCAATGGAGACCAAACCGGACATCACGATACCGAAGGTCACGATTGCGATCTTCTCATCGGGGAGGATGGCTACACTGCCGAGGTAGTCCGCACCAACCAAACCAACGATGGCACCGATATAGGAGAAGCTGGAGCCATAGTACAGGGGAATTTTGCCTTTGGTGACCAGGATGAAACAAAGGGTCGCGAAACCACTGGCAAAAATGGTGGTGGAAATGTGGAACTTGGTAATAAGGGCTACAGTAATCGTAGCGGGGAACATAACAATAACTTGCTGAATTGCGTACAGTAGCAACTTCCAGAATGGTGGAGTTTCATCCGGAAGGTAACCTACGGTACTATTTGATTTAGTAAACCAATTCATTCTTTCTCCTTTTGATCAATAATATGAATATGCAAACTGACAATCAAACAACCAAAAGCTTTATACGATTTGCTTTTCTCCTTTCCTCCCATTGCCTTGCGCTCATTGAGCGCAAGGCGATTACGAGGGATTTCGTGTATTGTTAATAGTTCAATCTAATGCCTAATGAAGACCTGGAAGGCAGTCGACATCGGTACACAGAATGGATTTCTTCCCACTCTGAATACCAAGTACGATCGCTTCTGGTGAAAGAGGCAGGACATGGAAATTGATACCCAGGGCATCATAGACAGCATTGCCTATGGCTGAGGGGATGGAGATCATCGGATGTTCACCCACACCGCGGGCGCCATAAGGACCGTTGAACTGCGGATTCTCGATGTAGATCGGCACAATCTTGCCGGGCATGTCTTTCATGGTCGGGATTTTGTTGTCAGTGAAAGACGGGTTCAATAACTGTTCGTCCGCATTGAACTTATAGCCTTCCAACAGTGCAGAACCCAAACCCTGCAGAACACCACCACAAATTTGACCGTAGATCAATTTTTCATTGATCACCTGACCAATGTCAAAGGCGGAAGCAACTTTGAGAACTTCGATAGTACCGGTTTCGACATCGACTTCGATTTCCACAGCATGGGCACCGAAGGTCCAGACCGCGGCAGGGTTTCCCTGACCGGTTTCGGGGTGCAGATTGGTCAGACCGTCAGCAATACTGCTGCCGCTGGCGATCAGTGGACCGCCAATACCAGTCCCGTTCGGGTACATGTAACCGAGGGCGATCTGCTTGTAAGTCAGCCGGCGTTCGGGGTTATGACGATGGTAAATTACGCCATCGGCATGGTCGAGGTAGTCTGGTTCTGTTCGCAGTGCCTGGGCAGCAACATCTTTCATTTTTCGCAGCATCTCGCGGCAGGCTTTGATCACTGCATTGCCAGCCATGAAAGTGAGTTTGGAAGCAACTGTGTTCCAGTCATAGGGGTTGGCACGGGTATCGATTTCTGCCGAGATTTCGATATGCTCGATCGGCATATCCAGCTCCTGGGCAGCGATTTGCGCCAGGGCAGTGATAGCGCCCTGACCAAAATCAACCGCGCCGATCATCATCTTGACATGTCCATCACCATTCATTTGCATGATGACAGATGTAGCCGTATTGGCAGGCATTGCAGGTGCTTTTTGCAGCATGGCAAAGCCCTTACCGCGCACCTTGCCGGTTTTCCATTCTCGTTGGCGCTCTTCTTCAGTCTTGCGACCAGTCCAGCCGATTTCCTTCACGACAGCCGTAAGACAATCCTTGGGGCTGCCATTGCTTGCCGTGATCACTTCACCGCTCATGGTTTGGAAACCAGGTTCCAGCAGGTTCTTCATGCGGAATTCGTATGGGTCGATCCCAAGTTTCTGAGAGAGGATGTCCATCTGGCGTTCAATGCTCCAGTGGGTTTCCAGGTGACCAAAACCGCGGTAAGCGGTGCTGAAGACCTTGTTGGTGTAGATTGTTTTCGAGTCAATGCTGGCATTATCAACAATGTAAGGACCAATCCCTGAATAGACGGCGGTCTTTCCAACGTTGACACCATAGTCGGCGTAGGCACCGCTATCCCAGTCATAAACAGCCTGGACTGCGGTGAGTTTGCCGTCTTTGGTAACGCCGGTCTTGATGCGGCCGCGCATACCGGCACGGGTCGGTAACTGATTAAACTCCTGTTCGCGGGTAGCGCGTACCTTCACTGGCAAACCACCAGCGGCTCTGGAGAGCAATGTTGCAAGCGGTTCAAGGTGGATACCGGCTTTACCGCCAAACCCACCACCAACGTAGGGGATATGGACTTCGACATCCGTTTCAGAGACACCAAAGCTATCTGCCATGATTTGGCGGATGGCGAACGGCGATTGAGCGGATGACCAGATCTTGATCTTGTTGGAGTAGGGGTCTGCCTGAACGATGGAAACGTGGGTTTCCATCGGAACGTGAGCAACGGCTGGGAGAGAGAAATCATTATTAACCACCAGGTCCGATTCGGCGAAAGCCTTGTCAAGGTCGCCTTTTTTACTCTTGTTCCAGCTGGCGATATTTGAATCTTTCTGGGGGAAGAAGACACCGACATAGTGTTTCAACTCGTTAATGTCCTCATGAACCAGGATTTTGGCTTCAAGGGCTTCATCCACGTTGTGGACAGGTTCCAGTGGTTCGTAAACCACATCCAGCAGGGCAATGGCGCGTTCGGCAGTTTCTTCATCTTCAGCAGCTACAGCCGCAACAACATCACCCTGGTAGCGGGTCACACCCCTGGACAAAACACGTTTGTCCTGCATGTAGAGACCGACCAGGATATCTGAGTCTTCACCGGTTAATACAGCGCGTACACCAGGCAAGGCTTTGGCTTTGCTGGTATCAATGGAGACGATTCTAGCGCGGGCATAGGGGGAAAGAAGGCATCTGGCATGCAGCATACCAGGCAATTCCATGTCATAGGTATAAACAGCCTGACCGGTTACTTTATCGCGGGCGTCTTTACGATCATAACGCTGACCAACCCGCTTGTATTTTGATTGGTATTTTTTCTCGTCCATTAGCGACCCAACTCCTTTCGTTCACGTTCCGCTGTGCGTTTCACAGCATTCAGAATCGGAATATATCCGGTACAGCGGCAAAGATTTCCGCTCAGAGTTTCGATGATTTCTTCATCGGTTGGGTTTGGGTTGTGATCTAACAGAGCGCGGGTTGACATCAGGAATCCTGGGGTGCAGAAACCACACTGCAGAGCATCTTCGCTAACGAACTCTTCTTGCAGGATGGAAAGTTTGCCATCTTTTGACAGACCTTCAACCGTGGTGATCTGAGCGCCTTCGGCTTCCACTGCCAGAATGATGCAAGATGTTACGGCTTTGCCGTTCATGATGATCGTGCAGGCACCGCATTCGCCTTCACCACAAGCTTCTTTGGTGCCAAACAACTTCAGGTTGTCTCGCAGGAAGTGCAGCAGGGTCATGTTAGGGTCAACATCGCGAACGACCTGGCGACCATTGACGGTCAGACTCAGGGTCACTTTACGTTTACCTGATTCAACATGCTCGGTATACATAGAACAATCTTTGTCCATGCTTAATCCTCCTTACCAATAAGATTGAGCAGTCCACGTTTCAGCAGCACGGATGCGATTTGCAGGCGGTAAAGTGCTGAAGAACGTACATCCGAGATTGGATGGATATGCTGGCTGATTTCATCAGCAGCCCATTCAATCGTTTCTTGAGACAGTCCACGCTCGTTGATTTGATCTTCAAGAGCGAAAAGTCTTTTTGGTGTAGGGGCGACTGCGCAGATACCGATTGCCACTTTGCCGTCCGCTTTGATACGGCTGGCAACACCGACTGTGGCAAGATCGTGACCGCGAAGGCGAGCCTGGCGTAGATAAATGCTTTTGTCGCCCTCGCCTGGATCAGGCAGTTGCACTGAAACCACCAGCTCGCCGCGTTGCAGCACTGTGCGCTTCACGCCGGTGAAGAACTGGTGTAAGGGGACCTGGCGGGTGCCCTGGGGTCCGGCGATGTTGACCAATGCATCGTAAGCCAATAACGCAGGGGGTAGATCCGCACCTGGCGAAGCGTTGCAGATGTTCCCGACCAGGGTGGCACGATTGCGCAGTTGGAACGATGCCAGGGATGCGGCAGCCTGGTTCAGCGCTGGATATTTGGCTTTGACAACTTCCGAGTCAACCACGCGATTCACCACAACAGAAGCGCCGATTGTTAAACCAGCGCCATCAACGAAATCAAATGCAACTGTCTCGGGGAGTGCTTTGATGTCCACAATATGTTCGGCATTAATCAAATTTCTGCGCAGCAGAATCATGATGTCAGTGCCACCTGCAAGGACGAAAGATTTCTCTTCCTTTTCGAGATATTGAACTGCTTCGTTGAGGTTGTGGGGCTTAAAGTATGTAAACCTACTTATCATTAAAAGCCTCCTTTTTTACCACAAATCTTGATTTTCTCCGCTCTCTTTGGAGTTCTGATTTATGGCGTTTTTGTTTGAGATATCTATCAATAGCTATCATGAAAAGACTTAATTGACCATTATTCTAACATAGCGAAGGAATACCCCTGCTTGTTAATCATTACAATTAATAATTCGAAAAATGGACTGAGTTTGGAAAATTTCACAGCCAATTATCCTCAATCGGAGCTTGTCGCTTTGGAAATTGCTGTTCATATTGGCTGGCAATTTCGATCAGACGGCATTCGCTGCCCGGCAAACCAAAGAGCTCAAACCCAATTGGAACGCCGAGAGGAGCTTGCTGTGTGGGTGTAGAGAAGCCGGCTGGCAGGCAAACTGAAGGGTAACCTGTGATCGCCGAGAGGGCTCCGTTGCGCTGAACCTGGGACTCGCCAACCTTGCAAACCAACTGCTGTTGGTGCGGGAAAACCAAGGCATCTAGCTGATGACTTGAAAATATGGTATCGATATTTCGTCGCAAAGCAGCGCGTTTTTCCAAGCGTTGGCTGTATTCAGGCGCATTGATGTCCAGCTGATTGGCGTAGATAAGATTGTCTTTGATCCCAGGGTGGTACAAACCACTTTCCAGGATAGCATCGATGCTCGGATAGGGAGCCTGGACAACTTCGAGATAGCTGTTCAGGTGGGTTTTGAGGTCGTACAAATGCACGCTGACATTCGAGACAAGGTCGGTGCTCTGAATATCCTCGTAGATTTCGACGATTTCCACGCCCATCTTTCCAAAATCTTCGATGACGCCTGCCATCACCCGGTTTACTTCTTCGTTAACTGGTTCAGTACCAAAAAAGGATTTCAGCAAGCCAATTTTTGGACTGCCTGAAGTTTTGAATTCTGGCAAATCACGGACGGCAATCACTTTCAGGACGGCGGCAGCATCAGCAACACTGCGAGCCATGGGTCCGGCTGTATCCTGCGTGAGCGAATAGGGCACAATGCCGTCATCACTGACCAAACCAACCGTTGGTCGGATACCCACCAGGTTATTGGCGCTGGAGGGCGAACGAATGGAATTGATGGTGTCGGTGCCGATGCCCACCAGGCCAAAATTCGCTGCCAGGGCTGCACCGGTGCCGCCGCTGGACCCACCTGGGGTCCGAGTCAGGTCGTAAGGGTTGTAAGTTTGACCTTTGATCGAGCTGATGGATTCACCCCAAATGGCAAATTCGTGCAGATTGGTCTTTGCCAGGATGATCGCACCAGCAGCTTTGAGTCGTTTCACCAGATCGGCGTCTTTACCAGTAGAAAAACCTTCCAGGCTCAGGCTACCGGCTGTGGTTGGCATATCGGCAGTTTCGATGTTGTCCTTGAGTAAGACTGGAACGCCGTGCAAACTCCCGGATAACTTTCCGGTTTCGCGCAGGGTACGGTCACATTCTCTCGCCAATTCAATTGCAGCAGGATTAACACAAATTACGCTGGATAGGATTCCGTCGAATCGCTGGATTCGATCAAGGTAAAAAGCAACCAATTCTTCGGTTGTCACCTGTTGTTCGAGTAGAGACTGGTGGTAAGCAGCAATATTCAATTCCAACATATCTCTATTTTATCCTGATCTGTTTAACGATTTGTTGAAAAAAGCAGAAAACCCTAATTTTGTGATGATGTTGTTATAATTTAACAGCGCGATGCTGAAAACAAGCCTACTTATTGTCTTAATATACCAATGATATTGTCAGCTTTTTTCGGTACAATACTTATCAGGATGAGAAACGATCTATGCTAAAAGCATTAAAAGTACGTTTACGTGACATCCTCAACGTCGATTTGCTGGCTGGTGCGGAAGTAATTGCCGGCGAAACCGGGATGGACAACGAAATCACCTCAGTCAATGTAATGGAGGTTCCGGATATTGTTGATTGGGTCAGACCGGGTGAGTTCCTACTGACCACGGCTTACTCTATCTCTAACAACCTCGAAGCGTTCAATACGCTCTTGCCCATATTCTCACAGAAGGGCGTTTGTGGCATGGGCATCAAGACCAAGCGTTACATTAACGAATTACCTGAGAGTGTGATTCAGACGGCTAACGAACTGGCATTTCCGATCATCAGGATCCCTCCGGATGTATCGTATGGTGATTTGATGAAAGAGGTTTTTAGTTTCATCATCGGTGAGCAGACCCGCTTGCTTGAAAAGATCAACGAATTTAACAATCAAATCCGGGATATCATGCTTCGACGGGGGGATATGGAAGAGTTCGCCGAACTTATCAGCCAGGCGATGCATTCCCCAACCTTGATATCAGACCAGGTTCACAAGAGTTTTGTTTTCCATGCTGAAGATCAGACCTGGGGAGCAATTCTCGAACGGGTAGTTCCGGCCACGATCAACAACACCAGTATCCTGGCTGAACCAGGGTCAATGGAAATTCGGACAAGTTACGACCAGGTTGATGGCGAAAGAGTAAAACGATTCAGTATTCCAATTTTCTTCGAAGAAAATCTTTATGGACACGTCTTTATTTGGGATGTAAACGAAACCATCAATATGGGCGACCTGTTCGTGATCGAATCTGCCACTTCCCTGCTTGCTCTCCACATTGTCACCAAGTTGACTGTTACCCAGCGTGAAAATGTGCATCGGACCAACTTTTTGGAACAGTTGTTGAGCAACAAGCCTGAATCGCAAGCCAGGGCAATTTTGGATGCGGAGTATTACGGTTTTGATCCCACCGCTCATCACCAGTGCCTCATTTTAAGACTGGATTATCAAGATAGAGTGCATCCAGCGTCTTTACGCACCCGCAAGATCCAGGAAACCAGCCTGATCCTGACAGGGATTCTAAGTTATATCCAGCGTAAGGCATCCTCTCGTTACATTTGGGCGACCAAACCGAATGAGATCTATTTTTTGCTGGAATTTGATCAAAACCTCAGTTCAGAAGCGCGTGCCACGCAGACCCGGCTGTTTGTGTATTCATTGATGGAGGTAGCCAGGGATCTTAATCTCGAAGATCATTGCTTCGTTGGTGTTGGGCGGGCATACCCTGGTTACAATCTGCTCAGCGACAGCCTCCATGAAGCTCAGCAGGCTGTGCGTATTTTGCAGAGCAGCCAGAAAAAAGTCAAGGAACATTACGGCTTCTTTGAAGAGATGGGCATAGCCCGCTTGTTTGGCACCCCGGAAATTCGGATTGACTTGTTGAGTTATGCCGACCAGGTGCTTCAGCCTATAGTAGATTACGATGCTGAACATGATGGAAAATTGCTGGAGACCGTGCGGGCGTATTTTGAGCATGGCGGTAATTTACGCAAGATCTCCGAAGTACAATATACGCACTATAACACGATCGTATATCGGATTAATCGCATCCGTGATACCTTGAAAATTGACCTGAAGGATCCCGAAACGGCGTTTTCCATTCAATTTGCACTCAAGATTCGGGAATTAATTGGTTGAACTGACGATGAAAGAGATGAACACACTATTGATAGCTAATGACCTGGTTGAATTCCTGGAGAATCACCATGATTATTTGGCAACTGTTCATTCCGTTTTCCCCAATGCAGTAAATTTGCTGGTCAGTGAGGATGAGTTGATCACTATCACTCACCATAACGAGATCACACCCATGGGTTTGACTGTTGACAGCAGTGAGAGCTTTACAAACTATCTACAACCTGGCGATAAAGTGATCCTGAATGTAGACCTAATAAACTCAAGCAATGGACGCGTTTGTATCCATTTACAAAACACACAGATTTGGGAGAGCGGTGCAATGACAGACCTGGCTCCTCGCTCTGTAGATGAGGTTGACCAAATCAATCACCAGTTAACAAAATGGCTTGGGGAACAGCCAGCTCTTGGGCTGCTGCCCCTTTTGCCGCGCCTAACCAATCGAGCTGTAGATACCCAGCGGGCAGACGACAATATTTACAGTCGCTACATTGCTGATGACCTTGAAGCCTTCACCAATGCCATGGCTGCATCCGATTGGGAACTTGCTTTGAACATGGCTGACAGGTTGGTTGGATTTGGAATGGGTTCCACGCCTTCGTGTGATGATTTTTTGGCAGCCTACCTGGTAGTATTCAAAATTGCTGAGGCGGTAAACCCTGGTATTTATCCCTGGGTGAGCGAGTTTAACAAAGCTGTCGCTAATAAAGCGAAAAAAAGCACCACGCTGATCAGTGCCAATATGCTCAAACATGCCGGGAATGGAAAGCTCAGCAGCAGTCACCAAAAACTTGTCAAGACCTGTTTGTTCATCGAAAAAAGTGACCCGCTTCAATTAGCCAGCCAGGTGTTAAAACACGGAGCTACATCGGGTGGAGACTTTTTGCTTGGATTGGTTTGCGCATTAGCGTGGTATCGAAATTCTATGATGGATTATCCAAAGGAAGGAGAGAGTGCATGGGTTGAAGCAAGACAATCACAACCCGTGCCAATCATATGACCCTACAAACGAGTATTAAAAGAAATGCCTATTACGACTCTGTAACTCTCATGCTGTTATCGCGTGAGTTACAGAAACTGGAAGGTGTCGAGGACCTGCTGGTGGGGATGGGCACTGATCTCAACCTGGACCTGGCAAGGAATCTTGGCATGGCTAGCGGAGAGTTTGACACTTTGACTGCTAACGACCTTTTTATTGCCGCGAAATTTGATGATAAAAAGATATCCATGCAGGCGATCGAAGATGCGTTTAAAGTTTACATAAGCAGAAGCGCGGAGTCTGAGAGCGATGAGGATTACCAACCGCCCTCCCTGCAAGCTGCGATCCAGGCGCTTCCCGGCGCGAACATGGTGCTTGTATCTGTACCCGGTCAGAACGCGGCAGCTGAAGTTGAAGATGCCCTGGATGCCGGGCTGCATGTCATGCTGTTTTCTGACAATGTTTCAGTAGAAGATGAGCTGCGTCTCAAGCAGAAAGCAGTGGAAAAAGGACTGTTGATGATGGGTCCCGACTGTGGAACGGCCATCATCAACGGCGTGCCGCTTTGTTTTGCCAACGCTGTGAGGCGGGGCAAGATTGGTGTGGTCGGAGCCTCCGGCACTGGAACGCAAGAAGTTACCGTTCAGGTTCATAAGCTTGGTGAAGGTCTCTCACAGGTCATCGGAACCGGAGGGCGCGATCTTAAGGATCAAATTGGTGGACTGATGATGATCCAGAGTTTCGAAGCATTGATTGCTGATCCTGGAACTGAAGTGATCATTTTGATCTCCAAACCACCAGCCCCATCCGTGGCAGAAAAGATATACCGCATCGCCCAAACCAGCCCCAAACCAGTGGTGATCGACTTTATTGGTGGAGACCGTTCCGCTATTGAGGCAGCAGGGGCGATTGCCTGTGTAAGCCTTGAAGATGCCGCTCAGAAAGCAGTTAATGTGCTGCGTGGGCAACCGGTGACAGACTTTGCCGGTTTCTCACTGCCCGATGAGCAAATCGACCTGATGGTGGAAAACGTGGTAGCGAAATTGAAGCCTGATCAAACAGAATTGCGCGCACTTTTCACCGGGGGAACGCTGGCAGATGAAGCCATGAAGCTGTTGGCTGACCATTACGATATTTATTCCAATATTCCCCTTTCACCAGAAATGGCGATAGAAAACTTGCCCGAAGGACGTGGTCACATCTGCCTGGATTTGGGTGAAGATGAGTTTACCCGTGGCAGACCACACCCGATGATCGACCCTCAAACCCGCACGGAATTTTTCAAGTCTCATGTGGACGGGCAGACAGCGGTTATCCTGGTGGACGTAGTTCTTGGTTTTGGTTCCCACAAAGATCCAGCTGGAGCGGTCGCTGACTCTGTGCGGGAAATCCGCGAGAGACTTTCCGGGCAAGGCAAGGATGTGGTTGTAATAGCCTCGGTCTGTGGCACCGACCTGGACAGCCAGGACCTGAACAAATCGGTGGCAACGCTTGAAGCGGCAGGTATCCTGGTTATGCCCTCCAATGCTCAAGCAGTACGCCTCACTGATCGTGTTTTACAGCGAAAGATGAAAGGAGCATAAGATGAGTGTAAATGATCTCTTTAAGCAGGATCTCAAAGTTGTCAATCTTGGGTTAAAGTCCTTCTATAGCGACTTAAAATCCCAGGGAGTAAGGACAGTTCAAGTTAATTGGAAGCCAAAAGCAGGTGGCAAGAAGAAGATGCTCGACCTGCTTAGCAAAATTAACAAGGTTAAGTAATCATAGATTGAAAGGAGTGAGACATTGATAGATATTATTGAAAACGCAAACAAAGAAGCTCTGGAAATTATCCAGAACGGACAACCGACATTGATCGGCCTTGGCATCGCCGAAGATGTCATTCCAGGTATGTCAAAAGATCTGTTTTTGCATGCCGGTCCACCGATTACATGGGAGAAGATGTCTGGTCCGGTAAGAGGCGGCGTGATGGGAGGCTTGATGTATGAGGGACTGGCTTCCACCCCTGAAGAAGCGGCTGAATATGCAGCTTCAGGAAAAATCCGCTTTGATCCGTGTCACCACCACGATGCTGTTGGTCCAATGGCCGGTATTGTGACTGCCAGGATGCCAGTCTGGATCGTGGAAAACAAGGCTTATGGCAACCGAGCCTATTGCACGTTGAATGAAGGCTTGGGCAAGGTTCTGCGCATGGGCGCTTATGGACCGGAAGTGATCAAGCACTTGCAGTGGATGGAGAATGTGCTCTACCCTGTGCTGAAGGAAACCATCGAGATCCATGGACCAATCGACCTGAAGACTATGATTGCCCAGGCAGTGCAGATGGGCGATGAAGTTCACAACCGCAACAAGGCGGCAACCTCACTGTTGATCCGGGAAATTGCTCCCAGCATCTTGAAAACTTCGTTCAGCAATGAAGACAAAATTGCTGTGCTGGAATTCCTGAACAGCAACGATCACACCTTCCTCAATCTTTCCATGCCGGCTGCCAAAGCCACATTGGAACCTGCTGGCAAGGTGAAGCACTCCACCATTGTTTACACGATGGCTCGCAACGGTACCGAATTTGGTATTCGCGTAGCCGGGCTGGGCGAACGCTGGTTTACTGCCCCAGCAGAAATCATTGATGGGCTGTATTTCCCCGGATTCTCGATGGAAGATGCCAACCCGGATGTCGGTGATTCGTGCATCACGGAAACGCTGGGTATCGGCGGATTCTCTATGGCGACTGCTCCTGCTATTGTGCAATTCGTAGGCGGAACACCCAAGGACGCGGTACGATATACCACCAGTATGTACGAGATCACCACGGAAGAAAGCCGTGCCTACAAGCTGCCGCCGATGAACTTCAGAGGCGCTCCAACGGGCATTGACATTCGTAAAGTAATCGAAACTCAGGTGCTGCCAGTGATCAACACCGGTATAGCCCACAAAGTTGCAGGTGTTGGCCAGGTTGGCGCAGGCGTTGTGCACCCACCAATGGCATGCTTTGAACAAGCTTTAGAAGCGTTTGTAAACCTCCTCGAAGACGAAGGTCTTCTGGAGGAATAAAAAATTGGAGGAACTATGATTAAAAATTGGGACAAAATTAAGGTTTACGATTTAACACAAAACACAAGTCATCTCACACCACCATGGCCGACCTACGAGCCGCTGCAAGTGAAATTCTTCAAGCGCCTCAGCCCAAATGGGGCAAACGGCATGCTCATTACCACTTCTAACCATGTGGGTACCCACCTGGATGGTCCCCTGCATTTTGACACTGCCGGGCGCGACATTGCCTCGCTTGAAATGGACAAACTGATGGGTCCTGGTGTCGTTGTCGATCTTTCCGACATTGCGGAAGACTGGTCTATCTACACACCCCAGGATATTATGGACCGCGTCGAAGTAAAGACCGGCGACATCCTCTACATCAATACCGGCTATCATCGCTATGGCTTTGACCAGCCCGAAGCTGACGAACGCCGCTACATGCTGCGCCATCCTGGTCCTTCCATGGATTTCATTGATTGGATCAAAGATTTGAAGATCAAGCACGTCGCTGTTGACTGCGGTTCTGCTGACCACCCCATGAACACCAAGATCCGCGATTGGGAACCTGCTGAAGCTTTAGCTTGCGACAAATTCATGAAAGAACGCTATGGCAAAGGCCTGAATGAAATTTACCCCTGGCCAGAAGTGTACCAGGCGATGCACCTCAAGGTCTTCCCAAAGCCTTGGGAAATCATCCATGTCGAGAATATCGGCGGCGAGATCGATAAAGTGCTCAACAAACGACTGATCCTGGGCACACTCCCCTGGAAATTCCAGTATGGCGAAAGCGCTTTCTGCCGCTGTATCGCTATTGACGAAGTCGAGTAATTTCAAATTTGTAACCCATCAGAGTCCCTTTTATAAAGGGACTCTGATTGCTTGCTAAACTACATATCTCAATGGAGGAATAGAAATGGGCGCATTATCTGACATTAAAGTGCTGGATCTCACCCGTGTTTTGGCGGGACCATACGCAACAATGCTGATGGCAGACCTTGGTGCTGAAATCATCAAGATTGAACAACCTGAGAAGGGAGATGATTCCCGGGCTTACGGTCCCTATAAAAACGGCGAGAGCGCTTATTTCATGAGTCTGAATCGCAACAAAGAGAGCATCACCCTCAACCTGAAGGCTCCCGAAGGGAAAGAAATCCTCAAGGAGTTGGTCAAAAAGGTGGATGTCTTGGTTGAAAACTTTCGACCGGGCACGATGGAGAAGCTGGGATTGGGTTATGATGTGCTAAAAGAGATCAACCCCCGTCTTATCTATGCATCATCTACTGGCTATGGTCAAACCGGTCCCTACAGTCAACGACCGGCATACGATGCCGTGGTGCAAGCCATGGGCGGTATCATGAGCATTACCGGACAGGCAGATGGCGTGCCTACCCGGGTTGGTACATCCATCGGCGACATTGCCGCCGGGCTGTTTTGTGCGGTTGGTATTTTGGCTGCGCTGCAGGAACGGGAACGCTCAGGTTTGGGACAGATGGTGGATGTGGCGATGCTTGATTGCCAGGTTGCCATCCTCGAAAATGCCATCTCTCGCTATGAATTCACCGGTGAAGTTCCCCATCCGATTGGCAATCGTCATCCTTCGATCGTGCCTTTTGAAACCTTCAGCACCCTCTCCGACCCCATCATGGTGGCCGCGGGCAATGACCGCTTGTGGGCAACCTTGTGCGATTTGATGGACCTCGACATTGCTTGCGACCCACGGTTTGCAACCAACTCGCAACGCAACACGAATTACCTCATTTTGCGTCCGATCTTGGCTGAAAAGTTTATGACCAAAACTGCTGAAGAGTGGCAGCCAATGTTTGACAAAGCTGGCATCCCCAGCGGACCGATTAACACCGTGGACAAAGTAGTTACGAATGAACAAGTGGTAGCCAGGGAAATGATCCTTGAAGTTGAGCATCCGGTTGCTGGAACCACGCGCGTACCTGGAATCCCGATCAAACTCAGCCGGACACCGGGTGAGATCCGCATGGCGGCACCAGTCTTGGGAGCAGATACCGAAAAACTGCTGAGCCAATATTTGGGTCTAAACGCTGAACAGGTCGCTGAACTGCGGGATAAGCAAGTAATTTGATCTAACGAAATTAATAAAGCCAGCTCACATCCAGAGCTGGCTTTTTGCTGCTCTCTTAAACCAAACGATTTCTATAGGCACTAGCCTTGCTTCTCCAATTGGCTGGGAATTGCCTTGTGTTCTTGTAAAGATTATTCTGTTTTTCTATAGTCTGAAAAACAGGCTAAAATACAATCATGGAATCAAATGAAAAGGGTGAGAAGGTAGAAAGATCCGAAGAGTTGGGTCAAGTTTTCGGAGAGCGAGTTGAGCCGGATACTGCCACAAGCAACAATAACGATTCGCCTCCCTGGGGTTGGGGAACGAAGTTGATTGTCGGTACCCTGCTGGTAGTAGGCTTTTTGGCATTGGTCTTCAAGTTCAATGATTATTTCAAGTTAGTCCTGACTGCGTTTCTGCTTTCATTCTTGCTCTATCCTATCTGTGGTCTGGTGCGAAAAGTTGCTCACGTAAGCTGGCGAATTTCAGTTATGACGGTTTATGTTGTGCTCGCGGGTTTGCTCGTCTGGTTGCTCGCCAGGGGTGGCACAAGCCTTGCTTCCCAAGTGCAAAACCTGTTTCAAACGGTCATTGACAACATTGATAACATAACCATGTGGTTGGAAAAGTGGTCCAGCCAGGTAATCATGATTGGACCATTCAAGTTCACCACTCCACAACTTGATTTTGCGTTGATCGGAGCATGGATTTCTGAAGCATTACAACCAATTGCCAGCCAGGCGGGCACCATTGCCACGACTGTGGTTGGAAAAGTAGGCGGATTTGTGGTGAATCTTGGCATTACCTACATGGTCTCGTTCTTCATCACCTCTGAGACAGAAGGTGCCAAGCGTAGAATGATCAACATTTCGATCCCTGGGTACGAGAAAGATTTCCGCCGACTTGGGCTGGAAGTTGGAAAGATCTTCAACTCCTTCATCCGCGGTGAGTTTACGGTGGTGAGCATTGCCATCATTGTTTACACGATTTTTCTGGGCATACTGGGGTTGCCTTATTTCTTCATCCTGGCGTTGATAGCTGGTTTGGGACGCTTCATTCCCTATGTTGGCGCTTTTCTTGGGTGGGTCTCCTTCTTTATAGGTGCCCTGCTGCAGGATCCTACACCTTTTGGGATGACCAATATCATTTACGCGCTTCTCGTCGTTGGTATTGCCGTAGTAATTGACACGATCTTTGACCAGGTTCTCATGCCGAGGGTGATGGGTGACTCGCTGGAGGTGCACCCGGCTGCTATCTTGATTTCTGCCCTGGTTGGCGCTCAATTGCTGGGTGTTCTTGGCGTTATCCTGGCAGCACCAGCCTTTGCTACTGTGAAATTGATTTTGCGATACAGCAGCCGCAAGCTCTTCGACCGCGATCCCTGGGAAGGAATGCATTATTATCAAAAGCCCAATGAGACTATGTTGATGAAAGGTTTGCGAAAGATTTGGGCGAAGATTTCCTCCTTCCTTGAGAAACCCTGGAACAAGGTCAAGGAGTGGTTCAAGAAGCTATTTCGTGGAATAAAAACAAGAACGAGGAACAATAAGAGTTAATTTCTCTCATACGGGTGCTTGCGTTGCAGGCGCGGACGTGAGATAATCGATTAAAACTAATGGAGGCAAAAATGACTGAAAACGAACCTATCACTACTACTATCGCAGAAACCGAAAATTACCTGGCTTGGAAAGCAGAAGAACCGGATGGCGAGACCACTTATCACCTGGAACTCAACAATGTTACGCTGCATTTCTTCACTGAAGAGTGGCAGGAGTTCCTCAAGTTGACCGAAATCATCGTCGACGAAGAACTCTAAAATTCAACCCGTTATCTATTGACAACAAAGCCTGCCCCTGGCAGGCTTTTTGTCTTTTAATCACAGTTTCAATATTCTGGACTTAGGTGGGGAAAACCTGCCAAGATCATAGCGGAGGGAGATGAACCCCCTCCGTACGGCTGGGGATTGACTCCAGCCGATGAATTGGTTAAAGGAAATATGGACGAGGGGAGATAAACCCCTCTGTACGGCTGGGGCTTGACTCCAGCCGATGAATTGGTTAAAGGGTCTCTGATAGAATTTCGGACAATTCACTAAGGGAGACTGACTGCATTTTCATGTAAACATTGGCTCATAAACGCTCTAGGGTTCAAATAGCCTAATCGCTTTTGTGCCCTGGCAATGTTGTAAAAGGTCTC
>Ga0068713_1001102_pt1 | contig 39599 bp, 41 predicted proteins | sample MTBAKSrepl2MetaG_FD_62223 | JGI IMG/M metagenome (GOLD analysis project Ga0068713, IMG submission 62223) | Enrichment culture microbial communities om Arthur Kill intertidal strait, New Jersey, USA, that are MTBE-degrading - MTBE-AKS2 (Arthur... | ecosystem: Environmental > Aquatic > Marine >... | reverse complement strand
GGAAACCGCATCATCGTCTACAAGGACGGGGATTCCAAAGAGTATGTTTTCTACAGTTTTGACCGGACATGGAGCATTCTTATTATAATTTTTATCTTTTGCCTGACCACGGTCCTCATCGGGAAAGGGAAGGGGATCCGCGCCCTGGCCAGTCTCGGAGTAACGCTTCTTGTGATCCTCAAGCTCTTTATCCCTTTGCTTCTGGCCGGTGTTCCCATTGTATTGCTTACCCTTTTTACCTGTGCCCTGGTCACTGTAGTGACCCTGGTCCTGCTCAACGGATTCAGGCTCAAGACCCTGGCAGCATTGACGGGGATCGTAGGCGGATTAGCAGCATCCGGTTTCATCGCGCTTCTTTTTCAGCAGATGATGAAACTGTCGGGGATCAATATGAGAGAAGCGCAGATGCTCAGGTATATGCCTCAGCAGGGGCATTTTTCCATTGAGGGCCTTCTCTTTGCGGGTATTGTCATAGGAGCCCTGGGAGCGGTCATGGATGTGGGTGTGGAATTGGCTTCCTCCATGAAAGAGATCAAAGATGCGGCTCCGCACTTGAGCCGAAAGGCCCATATGAAAGCCGGAATGAATGTGGGAAGGGATATCATAGGGACCATGACCAATACGCTGATCCTGGCCTATACAGGAGCCTCACTCCCTCTTCTTCTTCTTTTTCACGCTTATCAGTGGCCGGCTATCCGGACAGTCAACCTTGATATGATCGCCTCGGAAATACTGCGCGGCTTAGCAGGAAGCCTGGGGCTCATCGTGACTGTTCCTGCCACAGTGGCTGTCTCGGCCTTTATCTTTTCACCGAAAGAGAAGCAGGGGAGAGACGAGCCGTGACGGATAACTCTTGAAAAGAGGAGAGGCTTTGATATAATCGAGGCGACTGGGAGAAAAAATGAAAAAAATTACTGTTATGATCGTCCCTCCGGGGAGTTCTAAGATTTTCAAATTCCAGCTGGGACGGATCCCTTTTGCGCTGCTTACGACTGTTCTTCTTGGGGTCCTTGTCTACAGCGTCTGGATGATCTTCAATTTTTCCACGTTTGTCTATGAAAAAGAAAAGAATAAGACATTGGCAGCGCGCTATGACCTTCTGGTCAAAGAGAGGGAAGAAGACAAGAAGAAACTTGAGAAGATCAGGAAGGACCTTTCGGAGATGGAATCTCTCCTTGGAAAGATCTCCAATCTCATCGGGGTTGATATGAGTTTTGAGAGGACTGCAGAAGAGCGTTTCGACGAATCCACATATGAATCAAAATGGATCGGGGACACCCTGAAAGAGTACAGCTACATCTCACGGGACAGCTTTCTCCGCCTTTCCACACCGTCTTACATCCCCCTTAACGGATGGATCTCTTCCCGTTTTGACTATCGTCAATCTCCCTTTACTTCAGAGCGGCTCTTTCATTACGGAGTTGATATCATCGCCCCTGAAGGCCGTATTATCAGAGCGGCTTCAGACGGGATCGTCGTCAATATCAAAAACGACGATATCCTGGGGAAAGTGATCTATATCTATCACCGCTGGGGGTATGTGACCATCTACGGCCATACGAGTCAGGTCTACAAGTCAATAGGCGACGTTGTGACCATGGGAGAGCCCATCGGAGAAGTGGGAGTCACAGGAAAGACCACAGGCCCCCACCTTCATTATCAGATCGAGCTTCTCAACATGCCTGTCAATCCCGAGATCTCGGGGATGAAAATCGCCAATAAGACATTAATAAGATAATCAGGAGGGAAAAATGACAGAAAAGACATTTGAAATGAATACCATACTCGGGGAAAACTCCACTTATGAGGGGACACTCAACGTCAGAGGCAGTTTGCGCATAGAAGGTAATTTTAACGGGGAGATCTCAGCTGATTCTCTTGTCATCGGTAAAAAAGCTAAAGTCCATGCCGATGTCAAGGCCTCGACTATTATCGTGGGAGGCGTCGTCCAGGGAAACATCCTGGAAAACAAACAATTGACGCTTCAGTCCACGGGACGCATTGTGGGGGATGTCCAGACTGAAAAACTCACAGTGGAAGAAGGAGCTGTCCTTCACGGCAAATGCAATATGACGGCCAAGTAAGATGAGGCCGGGGCTCAAATACTTTGTGCTTTTCTCCCAGATCAGTTTTGTCGTCGTGATATCCATCGTCCTCTTCCTCTATCTGGGGACCCTGCTGGACAAGCATATCACAGGGCATAACGGACTCTTTACCGTCCTCGGGCTTGTTACAGGCCTGGGTTCTGCAGGGTATAATACCTACAAGCTTTTTCTCCGTTTTGTGGAGGAAGTCAAAAAGGATGAAAAAGAGGAGCGGGAAAAAAAGACTTGAAGTGAGCCACAGAACCAGTATTATTTCACCGCGGAGGAGTGGTAGAGTGGAATACAATATGATGAAATTACTCATCGGAAAGATCCTGATCTTTATTGCGCTGATCCTGACGACCCTTCTCTATATCATCTTTACCCCGGCCATCGCGTTCGGGTTTGCCGTGGGGATCCTGGCCATGCTCATCAATTGGAAGCTTCTGGCCTATCAGAATGAAAAAACGCTGCGTGAAAAGAAAAACCCGGGATTCGTCTATGCCTTTGTCTTTGTAAGGTATGCAGTCATGGCGGGCCTGCTTGTGGGAGCTTTTGTGGCCAAAAACATCAATGGGTATATGGCCCTGGCAGGGCTGCTCTTTTCCCAGGTTTACATTTTTGTCTTTGCGCTTATTCTGTCAAACAAAGAAAGGGGACAGCACGATGCATGAAGTGGGGGTCGTCCAGACAGCTTCCTTTGACCTGGGGCCGCTTCATATTGTTTTCAATCCGGTGACTCTTCTCATGACATGGATCGTCATCGCCCTGATCCTGATCACTTTTATCTGGCTTTCCCGGAAAATGAAACAGATTCCCGGAAGGCGGCAGGCAGCTGTGGAGATGGTCATGGAGATGTTTGACAATCTTGTCAAAGAGACCATCGGAAAGGATTACAGACGGTTTCTTCCCCTGATCCTCACGATCTTTCTCTTTGTCCTCTTCTCCAACTGGGTGGGGATAATCCCATTTATGCAGGAGCCCACAAAGGATCTGAACACTCCCCTGGGGCTTGCGGTGATCGTCTTTTTTGTGACCCACTTTTCAGGGATCAAGTACAACGGGCTTTTCAGGTATATCAAGAGCTTTTTTGAACCCATTCCTTTCCTGTTTCCTCTTAATGTGGTGGGGGAGATCGGCAAGTTTGTCTCTCTCTTTTTCCGTCTTTTCGGGAATATATTCGGCGGATCGGTTATTATCTGGGTGGCTTATACCATGCTGATGTCCAGTTGGTGGACATCGTGGATCCTTGTGGCCCTCGGGCCCTTTCTGGCGGGGTTTTTCGGCCTTTTCGTGGGACTGATCCAGGCCTTCGTCTTTATGATGCTGTCCATGACCTATATTGCAGTGGCTAAAAACCAATAGGAGTTTGCATGAACTGGACTGAAATTGTGACAATGCTCAGCGCCGGGATCGCCATGGGGCTGGGTGCCATCGGGTCAGGGGTCGGCGAGGGATTTGCTGCGGGAAAAGCAGTGGAAGCCACCTCACGTCAGCCCGGAGTCGCCGACAAGATCATGAAGACCATGCTCATCGGACAGGCTGTAGCTGAATCTACGGGAATCTACTCTCTTGTCGTTGCGCTTCTTCTTCTCTTTGCCGCGCCCAAAGAAGCCGGGATCGTCAAGGCCATGGCTCTTCTCGGGGCGGGATTCAGCATGGGACTCGGGGCCATCGGACCCGGGCTCGGTGAGGGGTATGCTGCCGGAAAAGGAGTTGAAGGAATCGGGAGAAGCCCCCATGAAGAGGGGAATATCTTCCGTGTCATGCTCATCGGGCAGGCTGTTTCGGAATCCACGGGGATCTATTCCCTTGTGGTTGCTTTGTTATTGATATTTGTGGTATAAAAGGTGAAAGGAGATGCCCTTATGGCTAATTTGGAAAGTATTGTTCAGGGAGCCGCTGTCACCGGGAAAGAGATCGTTCAGGCTGCAGCCATGCTCGGAGCCGGTATCGCTATGGGGTTCGGAGCCATCGGCCCCGGTATAGGAGAAGGGTTCGCTGCGGGGAAAGCCTGTGAAGGTGTATCCAAACGCCCCGAGGAGAACGGGCTGATCACAAGGACCATGCTGGTGGGCCAGGCTGTTTCTGAATCCACCGGGATCTACTCTCTTGTTGTCGCGCTCCTGCTTATTTTTGTCGTCGGAAAATAGAGAGGACGTTCTCTTATGAATGTGAACTGGACTCTGGTTTTCCAGGCCATCAGCTTTCTCATACTGCTTTTTCTCCTGAAAAAGCTGGTCTATCAGTCTGTCCTGGATACGCTGGATAAGCGTAAAAAGACCATTTCCGACGACTTGAAAGCAGCGGAATCCATGAAAGAAGACGCCCGTGAGATCAAAGCCGAGTATGAAGCTCTCATGGAGAAGGCCCGTGCCCGGGGAGAGGAAGAGCGCCGCGAGATCGTCGAAGCTGCAAGGAGAGAGAAAGAGGCCATCATCGAAACAGCTCAGAAGGAAGGCGGACGATTGAGAGCCAAAGTCGAAAAAGAACTCTCTCTGGAGGTCAAAAAGGCCCGGGAAGAGCTGCGCCGGGAAGTAGCCGGCCTTTCAGTGGCCTTAGCCGGGAAGATCCTTGAAGAGGAGATCGACGCGAAAAAGCATGACAAAATGATCAAAAGGTTTTTGGAAAAAGCGGGTGATATGATTGACAGCTAATCCTGTTGTCAGCAAATATGCCATGGCTCTCTTTAATGTGGCCATGGACAAAAAAGTGACAGGAGACCTCTTCCAGTTTCTGAAGGCTTTGAAACGGTATTTTATTGAGGATCCGGCGTTTGCAGGATTTCTGCTGAATCCTGAGATCCCTGCAAAAAAGAAGATGGGCGTGATTAAAAAGATTTCGGATCAGGGAGAAGCTTCTGCCCTTTTTTACGATTTTTTGGAGCTTCTCTTTTCACGCGGGCGGATGGCCCTTATTACCGATATCACAGATGCTTATGAAGAACTCTACAGGGAATCGAAGGGGGAGATCGATGTCACCGTCTTTACGCCCTTTGCTCTCACAGAGGAGCAAAAGAGGTCATTGCAGGACTTTATTCAAAAGGCCAGGTCCGGGAAAAGTGTGATCATCCGTGAAAAAGAAGACAAAAAACTCATCGGGGGGATCAAGATGGAACTGGAAGGCCGGACTTACGACGGGACTGCAGCCGGGTGGCTCAAACGAAGTGAAAATGTGTTGAAGGGTGAGTGATGGGTATGAAGATCAATGCAGAAGAGCTTAAAGATGTTCTCCAGCGTGAGCTGGAGGGATATAAGACAGAAGTCGATATTTCAGAAACGGGGTCTGTCATCGAAGTGGGAGACGGGATCGCCCGTATCTACGGGATCAAAAATGCCATGTCCATGGAACTTGTGGAGTTTGACAGCGGAGTCATGGGTGTGGTCCTGAACCTGGAAGAAAACAGTGCAGGAGTGGTCATCTTCGGAGACACCCGTTTGATCAAAGAAGGGGACAAAGTAAAGACCACCGGGAATATCCTGCAGACCAAAGTGGGAGAAGAACTCCTTGGCCGTATTGTGGACCCGTTGGCCCATCCCCTGGACGGAAAAGGAGAACTAAAAAGCACCGAAACCCTGCCCATTGACAAGATCGCACCCGGAATCGTCTACCGCCAGCCTGTCAAAGAACCTTTGCAGACAGGGATCAAAGCTATTGATTCCATGATCCCCATCGGCCGCGGGCAGCGGGAACTCATTATCGGAGACCGGCAGACAGGGAAGACAGCCGTCGCCGTGGATACCATCATCAATCAGAAAGACAAAGATGTGATCTGTATCTATGTGGCTATCGGACAGAAACGATCAACGGTGGCCCGTATTGTGGATACCCTGGAAAAATACGGTGCCATGGAATATTCTATCATTGTTTCAGCCACAGCCAGTGACCCGGCGCCTCTTCAGTATATTGCCCCCTATGCCGGATGCGCCATGGGTGAGTATTTCATGGGCAAGGGGAAAGATGTCCTTATCATCTATGACGATTTGACAAAACAGGCTGCCGCCTACCGTGAGATGTCTTTGCTTTTAAGGCGTCCCCCGGGACGTGAAGCCTTTCCCGGCGATATCTTCTATCTTCACTCTCGCCTTCTCGAACGAGCTGCTAAACTTTCTGAGGAGATGGGCGGCGGATCGCTTACGGCCCTTCCTATTATCGAGACCCAGGCCGGAGATATATCAGCGTATATTCCCACAAATGTTATCTCCATTACCGACGGGCAGATCTTTTTGAGTGCTGATCTCTTCTATTCCGGTGTCCGTCCCGCCATCAACGTGGGGACTTCTGTCTCCCGTGTTGGTGGGAATGCTCAGATCAAAGCCATGAAACAGGTCGCCGGGACTCTGCGTCTGGATATGGCTCAGTTCAGAGAGCTTGAAGCCTTTGCCCAGTTCGGGTCTGAACTTGATCCTGCCACCCAGGCCCAGCTTACTCGCGGCCGCCGGCTTGTAGAGGTCCTGAAACAGCCTCAATACAAGCCCATGACTGTGGAAGAACAGATTGTTCAGATCTATGCGGGGACCAGCGGATACCTGGATGATGTCCCTCTGAGCAACATCGGTGCTTTTCTGGACAAGATCCTGGAAGAGCTGCCGGGCCTTGACTCCACAATCCTTGAGACGATAAATAAAGAAAAAAAATTGGATGATCCTCTGAAAGAGAAACTTGATAAAGCCATTACTTCGATCAAAAAGCGCTTTGTCAAAACAATAGGAGTTCAGACAGAGAGCGAGGATCTCCCGGACATCGAGAGGGCCCCGTCGGGAAAATCTGATGAGGCGGTGGAAACCCGGGGGACAGAGAAGGAAAACAAAAACAGAAAAGAAAAGGAATAACCAAGACCATGGCCAATTTAAAAGCCATACGCAAGCGTATCGCAAGTGTACAAAGCACGAAAAAGATCACAAGAGCCATGAATATGGTTGCAGCGGCAAAACTGAGGAAGATGGAGCAGCGGCTTATGGCCATGAGGCCCTATGCCGATACTCTCATCCGGCTGGTGGAAAGGCTCAATTATCATGTGGAGTCCGCTCATCCCTTTTATACACGACGTGAGGGAGGCGTTCCCCTCTATGTCTTTATATCAGGTGACAAGGGACTTTGCGGTTCTTTCAACAGCAATATCATCCGGCTGGGACGGGACCTTGTGAAAGAAAATCCCAAAGCCTACAAAACGGTCATGGGAAAAAAAGTGCGTGACGCATTCAGACGTATGGAGATCTCCGTTGAAGCGGCCTATACAGATATTTTCGATCCTCCTACTTATCACGTGGCACAGGAGATCGCTGATTTTCTTGCCCGTTTCTATTTGGATCATGAAGATGTCTCCGAGATCATTATCGTCTACAACCGCTTTAAGAACTCTATCGTCTCGGAGATCACCCAAGAGACCTTCCTCCCAAGGATCAGAGAGATCGAAGAACCGAAACGGATCTTTCTGGCAGAGCCTGATATGGGAACTATGCTGGAATCGGCCATGAAGGAATATCTGGAATCGGAGATGTACCGTATTATGCTGGAATCACTGGCCAGTGAACACGGTGCCAGGATGACAGCCATGGAAGCTGCTACGGATAATGCAGAAGAGATGATCAATGAATTGGTGCTCAAGGCTAACAGAGAACGCCAGTCCATGATCACCACCGAGATCTCGGAGATCGTGGGCGGCGCCAATGCACTACAATAATATTGGAGGATAAGGATGAATAAAGGATCGATTTTTAGAATTGTCGGGCCGGTTGTCGATGTTGTCTTCCCTCCGGGGAAATTGCCGGCGATCTTTAATGCCCTCACCATTGAACGCCCTGAAGGAACCCTTGTGCTTGAAGTGGCACAGCACCTGGGAGACAACATTGTGAGAACCATCGCCATGTCCTCCACAGACGGCCTCAAGCGTGATCAGGAGGTCATTGACACCGGCCGCCCGATCTCTATCCCTGTGGGAAAAGAGACTCTGGGCCGGATTATGAATGTCACAGGAGACCCCATTGATGAGGCCGGAGCACTGGATACAGAAGAACGATGGGCCATCCATCGTCCGGCTCCCACCCTGGAGGAGCAGAACACCACAACAGAGATCCTGGAGACGGGAATAAAAGTGGTGGACCTTCTTGCCCCCTATATGAAGGGAGGCAAGGTGGGACTTTTCGGTGGAGCCGGAGTCGGGAAGACGGTGCTGATCCAGGAGCTTATCCGGAATATCGCCACAGAGCACGGGGGATATTCGGTCTTCAGCGGTGTGGGGGAAAGAACACGTGAAGGGAACGACCTGTGGCTGGAGATGAAAGATTCCGGAGTCATCGAAAAGACCGCGCTGATCTTCGGACAGATGAACGAACCTCCCGGAGCCAGGCTTCGTGTGGGACTCACCGGGCTCACTGTGGCAGAGTATTTCCGTGACGTTGAGCATCAGGATGTCCTTCTTTTTATAGATAATATCTTCCGTTTTACCCAGGCTGGTTCTGAAGTCTCTGCTCTTCTGGGCCGTATGCCCTCTGCTGTGGGGTATCAGCCTACCCTGGCTACAGAGATGGGCGCTCTCCAGGAGCGGATCACCTCCACCAACAAAGGTTCTATCACTTCTGTCCAGGCCATCTATGTCCCGGCTGATGACTACACTGACCCGGCTCCTGCCAATGCCTTTACCCATCTGGATGCAACCACAAACCTGAGCCGTAAGATCGTGGAGCTGGGGATCTATCCCGCTGTGGATCCTCTGGCTTCGACTTCTCGGATCCTCAGTCCGGAAATCGTAGGAGAAGAGCACTATCAGGTAGCCCGTGAAGTCCAGCGGATCCTTCAGAAATATAATGAACTCCAGGACATCATCGCTATTCTCGGAATGGAAGAGCTGAGTGAAGAGGATAAGATCACCGTTGCCCGGGCGCGCCGCCTCCAGCGTTTCCTGTCCCAGCCCTTCTTTGTTGCTGAAGAGTTTACGGGGATGGCGGGAAAGTATGTCCCCCTTGAGGATACCGTCAAGGGATTCCGGGAGATCATCGACGGAAAACACGATGACCTGCCTGAACAGGCCTTTATTTATGTGGGAACCATAGAAGAGGCCAGAGAAAAGGCGGACCGCCTCAAAGAAACACGCCCCCATGCCGGAGCCGATGTTAAAAAAGAGGTGAAAGCTGAAAAGAAGGAAGAAAAACCCGTGAAAAACGATGAAAAATCCGGCGGGAAGACCAAGACTGACAAAAAGAAAAAAGCGGAAAAAGGGCACAAAAAGAGTAAGAAGAAGTAAAAGCCTTATGGGTATGCAGATAAGAAAGGGATATTAGAATGGCTGAACTCGTTCTGAAAATCGTTGTCCCTGAAGGGGTCAAGACAGAAGAGGAGGTGCAGACGCTCATCCTTCCCGGAGCGGCCGGCGAGTTCTCTGTCTATCCTCACCATATCTCCATGGTGACCCCTCTCACACCGGGGAAGATATCCATCTCATTTCCCGGGAAAAAAGAGAGGATCATGGCCACATCGGGAGGAATATGTGAAGTGGACCCTCAAAGTGTCACCCTTATCCTCAGAAGTGCCGAGTTTGCAGATGAAATCGATGTCACCCGGGCTCAAAATGCCAAAGAGCGTGCTGAAAAACGTCTCTCTTCCCATGATGAGGAGATCGACGTGAAGCGAGCTCAGTCAGCTCTCCATCGGGCGCTGATCCGTCTTGATGTGGCCGAGACACTTTCCCGTTTCTGATTATGATCAGTCGGCTGTGGCCGGATTGAAACTGTTTCAGCCCCGAAAGGGGTTCCGCATCTCTCAGGATACTCTTCTCTTATTTCTTTCCCTCCCCATGGGTTCTCCTTCTGTCCTGGATATCGGTTCAGGGAGCGGGATCCTTTCCCTTCTTTATGCCAGAGATAATCCTGCTTCCATGGTCACAGGGGTGGACATCCTTGAAAAAAACCGTGAGCTGGCTCTTGTGAATGCCCAAAGTAACAGCCTCTCCCGTGTGCGCTTCCTTGCCGGTGATATCAGGGACTACAGAGAAGAGGAGCCTTATCATCTGATCTTTTCAAACCCGCCGTACCGCAAAGCGGGAAGCGGACGGCTCAGCCCGTTTCCCCATAAGAATATAGCCCTCTATGATTCTCATCTGGATTTTGACTCGCTCTTTCAGGCTGTGAGACGGCTTTTGTCGTCACAAGGCCTCTTTTTTGTGGTAATATGGGAGGGACGGCGGCTTGAGATGCTCAGAACAGCCATGCATACGCTGCTCTTTCCGTTCGTTGAAATGACCTACCGGGGAGAGAAAGGATATCATCACTCTTTTGTGGTGACAGGTTTCAGCCGTACTGAAAAAGAGACCAGGAGAGTTTTCATCGATTATGAAGAATGGTCTCAGGCGATCCGTAAGCTCATACAGAGAGAACCCGACAGGAAAGGGGTGCTGAATGAAAAAATGTGATCTGCTCTTGAAAAACTGCCGTGAAGTGGTGACCCCTCTCTATGACACTGCCCGGGGTGCCCAGGCCGGGGCGTTCAGCTGCATACCGAATACCGATATATCCATTACGGGAGGATTTATTGACGAAATCGGAGAGAACCTGCCACGGGAAGCTGCCGAAGAGATAGATGCCTCATCTTATGTGGTTCTCCCCGGTTTTATCGATTCTCATACTCATCTCGTCTACGGAGGAAGCCGGGAAGAGGAGTTTATACTCCGGCTCAGGGGAGCGTCTTATGAAGAGATCGCTGCTTCAGGGGGTGGAATCAAGAATTCTGTCCATCATACACGCTCTTTGACAGAAGAAGAGCTTTTTGAACTGGCCCTTCCGCGGATGGAGGACCTGCTGGCCCACGGGACGACAACGGTGGAGGTCAAAAGCGGATACGGGCTGGATACGGAGAACGAACTCAAGATGCTCCGGGTTATCAGACGCCTCCGCAAGGCTTATCCGGACACTGTCATCGCCACTTTCATGGGTCCCCATGAGATCCCTCCGGGTGAGACGGAAAAAACATATATGGACAAAGTATGTGATGAGATGCTTCCCCGTGTCAGAGAGGAAGATCTGGCAGAATTTGCTGATATATTTGTTGAGAAGGGAGTCTTTTCCCCGGAAAGCGCGAAACGGTATTTTAAAGAAGCCGCAAGACTCGGTTTTAAGCTGAAGATCCATGCCGATGAGCTTCACCCTCTGGGAGGAGCGGAACTGGCGGCGAGGTTCAAAGCGGTGAGCGCCGACCATCTCATGCAGATCTCACATCAGGGGATACAGGCGCTGGCTGAATCCGATACCGTGGCTACCCTTCTTCCCGGCACCTCTTTTTTCCTCATGATGAAGGAGTATGCTCCTGCGCGGAGCCTGATCTCCGCAGGTGCCATGGTCGCTCTGGCCTCTGACTATAACCCGGGGAGCAACCACGGGTTTAATATGCAGTTTATCATGAATCTTGCCGCCATGACTCTGAAGATGACCCCCGGTGAGATCATCAATGCCGTCACGGTGAACGGCGCCCATGCGCTCTCCCTGTCCGACCGGGGGCGCATCACTCCCGGAAAGAGGGCAGACCTTCTTCTTATGGATATCCCCAATTATAAGTATCTCTTTTATAACTATGGTATCAATAATGTGGCTAAAGTGATTAAAAACGGGATGGTGATCCTTGAAAATACGCGTGGAACCTCTCACATGCCGCAATTGTGATCATCCCCTCACTGGTTTCGAGGATGACCTCTTCTGGGCGTGTGAAAACTGCGGAGCGACCTGGAAGTGGACCGAAGAGGGATTGAAGAGGGAACCCTTTCTCATCCCGTCTCCTCCCCCTGTCCGGGAAGGACTCTTTTATCTTCCCTTCTATCTGTTCCGGTTCAGGGACAATGATTTCTATCTTCCTGCCTACCGCATGGGGTTGGTGACCCCGAAGATGAACCTCTCCTATGCTTTTTCCATTGAAAAAAAAGAACATCTTTCCTTTGAAAAGGCTTCATTCGGCCGGGGTGTCCGCGTCCCGGCTGTAGAGATGCTTCCTCTTCTCCAGGCCTACATCCTCCTCTTTTATGATAAGGAGATCTCCCGTGATGAAGCCAAAGGGCTGCAATACAGGATATGCGGAATGCCCTGTGTTCTCCAGGGGGAAGATGTCACGGACCTCGTCTGGGGCTACAGGATGTCCGCCCACTGTGTAGAGAGGCTGGACGGCTATTTTATTTAAAAAAAGATTGAAAAAATATCGAGTGACTTGTCGTTTTTCGTAAACCATTTATAATAGTAAAATCACAGGATGCCCTAAAGGCCTCAGAAGAAGAAGAGAGGCAGCGTAGAAATGAGGTGTTTATGGGATCAGTTTATCTCCACTGGCTTATACCCGAGAATGATGAAAACAGCCTTTTAATTCCTACACTCTTCTATTCACTTGTTGCCTGGCAGGATTTACGAAATGATTTTATTGGTTAGTCTGGAGGATAAGAATTTAAAAAAAAGGAGAAGAAGATGAAAAAAGCAGTTCTATTAATTGTCTCAATGATGGTCTTGGCAGGCCTGATCACAGCTCAGGATGGGAAGAAGATGCAGCGTTTCGGCATAAAAAGAGGCGTTGTCAAGTATGAGATCACAGGGAATACCAACGGGACCAGGTCCGTCTGGTGGGATGATTACGGCCGCAAAATGCGTGAAGAGATCAGTACGGTGACGGTCACAAAGATCTTGGGCATGAAAAGCGAGACGACGACTCATACGGTGACAGTGACTGTTGAGGACCGTTTCTGGACAGCGGATCTGGAGAAGATGACCGGCATCAAGGGAGCGCTTTACGGCACGGAATTAGATGAAGAGATCGATGAGATGACAGAGAAAGAGCAGGAGGCCCTGGGACAGGCTATTCTGGATTCTCTGGGCGGGGAGATCGAAGGGCAGGAGTCATTCATGGGGTACACCTGCGATGTGGTCCGTGCTTTGGGATCACGGGTGTGGGTCCATAAAGGAATCAGTTTGAAGACAGAAAGCAATGTCATGGGAATCAAGTATTTTGAAAAAGCCGTTCACTTTGTCCCGGGTGACGATGTCCAGGATTCCTATTTCCAGCCTTATTCCGGTGTTGAGTATAAAGAGTATGAGATCGAGAGTCAGGGAGAGGATGAAGGGCAAACGGAGATCTTAAAAGGACTTTTCGGTTAATGGAAGAGGACAAGAGCATGAAGAAAACGATTGTTTTTTTTGCCTTTCTGGCTCTGTATGTTCTTTTCATGACACCAGCCATTTGCGGAGAATCTCCTGAGATGGTCACAATCGAAGGCGGGACCTTTATCATGGGGTCTGACCATGCAGGCGAAAGGGAGCGTCCGGCCCATAACGTCACCATCTCATCCTTTCTCCTCAGTTCAGGGGAAGTGACACAGAGGATGTGGAATGAGGTCATGGATGACAACCCTTCGCGTCTCAAAGGTGAAGACCTTCCAGTGGATCGAGTCACCTGGCTCATGGCCGTGGAGTTCTGCAACCGTCTGAGTTCGAAAGAGGGTTTGGAGCCCGTTTACACGATCAAAGATGGCAGAGCCCAAATCGATTGGACAAAAAACGGTTATCGGCTGCCCACCGAAGCGGAATGGGAGTTTGCTGCAAAAGGGGGAAAGCAAAGCCAGGGGTTTCAATATGCAGGGTCTGATGTCATTGATGACGTTGCCTGGTATAAAGAGAACAGCAGGTTTCAACCGCATCCTGTCAAAGAGAAGAAACCAAACGAACTGGGCCTCTATGACATGAGCGGGAATGTCTACGAATGGTGCTGGGATTGGTTCGGGGAGTCTTATTTCTCTGATTCTCCTGAGCAAGACCCCAGAGGCCCGGCAACCGGGGAGAGAAAGATCCTCAGAGGGGGATGCTGGTATTCCGAAGCCAAACACTCTGTCATAGTGGCCAGAGTCCATGCAAACCCTGAAGGGCAGGGGGCCAACGTGGGATTTCGTCTCTGCCGGACCCTTCCCTGAAAAAGAGATAAGGAGATAGCTTATGCGGAATATTCGTGTGATTGGTTTATTTATTATCATTTCTCTTTTTTTTACAGCTTGCGAAACTGTGCGACCCGGCTTGAAAAACGAAACCAAGGAGATGGGAAGCCCCATGATCGCTGTGGAAGCCGGAAGCAATGCCAAGGGGTCTGCAGAGAGTGACTTTTTGTTGGGAAAGACCGAAGTCCTTCAAAAAGATTTTATGGCTCTGATGGGATTTAACCCGTCAAAACACCAGGGTGACGATTTGCCTGTGCATAATGTGACCTGGTATGACGCGTTAGCCTACTGTAATGCCCTGAGTGAGGCTGAAGGACTGCAACCCTGCTACACGTTAAGCAATACCCGTTATGAGGGGACTTCTCTTGTCAATGCGGATGTCACTGTCCGCGAGGAGGCTTCCGGCTACCGCCTCCCGGAAAAGAAAAACTGGGCCTATGCCGCTGCCGGAGGGAAAAAGACCAAGGGTTTCAAATACAGCGGAAGCGATCATATCAGTGATGTGTGCTGGTATAAAGAGAACAGCATGGGGTCTCCCCATAAAAGTGCAAGTAAAAAGGCCAATGAGTTGGGGCTGTATGACATGAGCGGCAATGTCTGGGAATGGACGGCCACAGCATCCCAAAATAAATATAAGGTCATTTTCGGCGGGTGCTGGGCTGATGGTGAAGACCATGCACAGGTTCCCGGCTTCAATGCCGAATATCCTCATAAAGCCTCTCCCTATGTGGGATTTCGGGTATACAGACCCGCAACGGATTAAGCCAGTCATTTTTCAGTCAGCCCCGGCCTTCTCAGTCTTTTTAAGGGTCAGACGGGAAGCCGGGGCGGTTTTTTCTCCTGATCTCTTCAAAAACAGTTCACCTTCCTCCATCCCCTGTAAAAAATGGCCATTCGTCCTTTAGAGTCTTTTCATCAAAAATTGAAACAGAAGACTGGTACGTTTATCAAGGTCACTGAACAGAACCTCTTGAGGTCCGGACTTGTCAAAGATTGTCTTTTTTCAGAAACCGGGTCTTGAGATAGAGGCTTTCGGGGAACTGGATGAGGACAGGGTGGTCAGGGGCCTGGACTCCCCCGGGAAGAGATGTCATCCTGGAGCGGGATTCCATGGCGCTTTTCATGAGCATCTCGTCAAACTGCAGGGCGGAGACATGGTAGGAGCAGCTTGAGGTCGCCAGCAGCCCTCCCGACGCCATCTTTTTCATCACAGCGCGGTTGAGGTAGAGATACCCCTTGAGAGCAGAGGGAAGGTCTTTTTTGGATTTGGCAAAAGCCGGAGGATCCAGGGAGACCGTATCCAGCGACGGGATCTCCTTGATATATTGAAAGATATCGGCCTTGATGAAGGTGCCTCTGCCGGCCCATCCGTTGAGTTTGAGGTTTTCGCGCACGAGATCCCCGGCGTCATCGGATATATCCACAAAGAGAGCCGAAGAAGCTCCTGCCTTGAGGGCATAAAGGCCCCAGGCGCCGGCGTAACAGAAAAGGTCGGTAAAACCGCGCCCCGCCGTATACGCGGAGAACTGTCTCCTGTTCTCTTTCTGGTCCAGGAAAAGAGAGGTCTTCTGTCCGCTGTAAGGGCGGATGAGAAACCGCACACCTCCCTCTTCAACGATGGTTTCTTCCGGGACTGTCCCGCTCAAAAGCCGTGTCTCCGGGGTGATTCCTTCGCGGGAAAGGACGGACGCGGTGTTTTTCAAAAGAATGCCTTTGGGGCTGAGAAGCTCGTTGAGTGCTTTGACAATGGGCCCTTCGTAAGGAAGTAGGGCCTTGGCGTTGATTTCCAGGATAAGATAGTCGCCGTAGCGGTCGGCTACAAGGCCCGGAAGGCCGTCTGATTCCCCGTAGACCAGGCGAAGAGTGGTCCACCCGGGGTAGAGTTCTTCTCTGCGTATCAGGGCACTCTTCATGCGTTCATAAAAGAAAGTCTCCGGAGAAAAGCTGCTGCCGTGTGTGAGAAGGCGCAGAGCGATGAGGGAATGTTTGTGAAAGAGGGCTTTTCCCAGAAAGTCATCCTTCGGGGATGAGAGAACCCCCAGGCAGAGGTCGGGAAGCTCCCGGAGGGGAGTGACGATCTCGTTGGAAAAGACCCAGGGATAGCCGCCGCTTATTTTGGCCGCTGCCCTCGGGGAGATGATGATCTTTTCTTCAGTGAGCATGGTCTCAATGTAGGCTTTAATCCCGAAGATGTAAAGAAAAAAGAGAAACGGTCCGCGCCTCAACCGTCGAGGTGATGCACCACCCAGACATTGGGCTCCACATAAAGCCCCAGGTTTTGAGCGATATCCATCTTCACCGGGACAAGGGCCCCGGGGATGATGTAATCCCCGCTTTGAAGAAAGTCCACAAACTAAGTATAAAACACTATAAGGGCAATAGGTGAAAACATCTATCAGGTATTATCTTCATTTTCCATCATAAATACAGAGTTTATAAAGAATCTACTCCTATAAGTTGAATATCATTGATAAGTTAAAAAAAATTTTTTCTAAAAAGGAAACAAACCAATCAGTAAGTATTGAAAAGAAAATTTTTATTGTTATACTATAATATGTCTTTTGTTTTAGGGTGGAATTAGATATGTAAAGGAGGATGATGTGAAGATGTTAAAGTATAGTGTTGTTCTTCTCATTTTGGGTGGTTTTTTGGCCATAGCCGGATGTGGGAGTACTCAAGTAAAAACTGAAAATGATGCTGTTCATGAGTATGAACCTGACTGGTATTTCGTCCAAGCCCCTGAAGAAAGTGATTATATCATCATTTTTGGGGAAGGAGAAGGAGTACAGCGATCATCAGCCATAAATGATGCTCGAGCTCGTGCCCTTAATGAAGCATCAATGTATGTTAAATCTTATGTCTCCAGTAGAGTCAGATTATTTAACACTGAAACAGGCGTGACTGATCCTGAAATTATTAAAGTAAGCGAAGAAATAATTGATGTTTTGAGTAAAACGGATTTTTCAGGTTTAGGAGTAATTAAGCAAGAGACCGTTCGAATGGGGAACACCTATCGCACTTATGTTGCTTTGGCATTACCAAAATCGAATGTTGATGATCTATTAATTGACCAAGCGAAGAGAAACAAAGCTCTTTATGAGAGATGGATACGCGACCAGGGTTTTCAAGATATGGAGGAGGCGCTCAAGCAAAGAATGAAAGGTGAGTAGACGAATAAGGTTGCCAACGTGCGAATATCAATAAAAAAAATATTTGCCGTAGTGGTATGTATTGTAGCTTTAGGGGGAAAAAGTTTTTCTGAAAACGCTGTATCAGGGCATATTTTTCCTGAGCTGGGATTTCTGAATAACCCAAGCTCAAAGTTGTATTACAGCGTCGGAGTATCTCTTTTTTCCCCTGATGAAACTCTAGAATCAATAATTGACAAAGCTTCTATAATGGCGGCTGTTTACATTAATCTTCAAAAAAAAACAGGAGTAATTAATAGACAAGCTTTTATTCGAATGGGAAATTATTTTCAAAGCAAGGCCTATCAGTTGGTAGCTCCATCCTCAATTGAAGAACTCGAAAATATAATTAAAAATATCGAGTTCAAAGACGGGATAGTCTATGGAAAATTTTTTATAGGGCTGTATCAGTATCCAAGTTCTAATGAGAAAAAAGATCCAAAAGCGATCTTTTTATACAAAAGGCCACAAACGATTATAGATAAATCCGAAATCAATACTCCTGAATGGTGTCAAGGCACTAATAGATCTATAGGAATGGGTGAGTCTTTTACACTAGATGACGCATTTAACCAGGCTTATGAATCAGCAATTCTCGAGTTATCTATGAAAGTACATGTTGAAGTAACAACTCAATTCACTCAAACATCAAATTCTGAAGAAAATTTATTTTTATCAAGACATCTTTTATCATTATCAACAATTATGATGCTGACAAATATTAGAATAATAAGCATAAATTTATATACTTTAGATGATCCATTTCGATATCGTTATCGTGTTTATTTGGAAATTTTTTATCAGCCTGCTATGAAGTAAAGATAAGACATGAAAGAGTTGTATAAGACTAATGATTAATATGTCAGTCAACAACACGGTGATTGAAAGATTGCTTTTTGTGGATAGCCCTCATTTTTTCTTAGTATTATTTGACTGCAAGAAAAGAAAAAAGGAAAGAGATTAGTGATGGAGGAGAGCGTATGAGATATTGTGTGTTACTTTTTGTGCTGATGTTGTCAGTATCGTTTGCCTACAGCATAACGTTGACGTCAGAAATCGATTACATCCATATTGCAAGTTCGGAGGATACTGCTTTGTCGAGTGGTGTCGCGGCTTATGAAGAGGCTGTCAAAAAAGCTTCCGGGGAATTTAGCGTTCAGCTGAAAAATGACCTGGCTATACGAGAAGCAGGGATGACAGGTGTTGAATTGGTTACGGTATGCAGAATGCTGTCTCTGCCGGAAGTCATGGCTGAGGAGTGGGACGGCCGGGGTTACCGTATAAAAGTACGCTTTACCCTGGATACGGATACTGTTCTTTCTCTTGTGAAAGATATAAAACAACGTTTTGAAACAGAAGGGGTTGCTTCCAAAACAGATCTGAAGTCAATTATATTACGCAGCAGCTTGACCTACCAAGCGTGTGTTGCCGCTCAAAAAAGAATGATATCCCGCAAAAACAGCGGCAATATGTCTGTTGAAATGATCCTGATCGAAGGGGGAATATTTCAGATGGGGTCGGATGATCGCTATAAAGAAGAGCAACCTGTCCACCGTGTGACGGTGGACTCTTTCTGGATGGGAAAGTATGAAGTCACACAAAATTATTGGAAGCGTGTTATGGAGAAGAACCCCTCCAGTATTAAGGGAGAGAACTACCCGGTAGATAATGTCTCCTGGTATGATGCAGTGAAGTTCTGCAACAAACTGAGCGAAAGAGATGGTTTTGATCCTGTCTACACCATAAATGGCACGAATGTCTCCTGCGATTTCACGAAGAACGGATATCGTCTGCCTACAGAAGCCGAGTGGGAGTATGCGGCCCGGGGAGGAAACCAGAGCCGGGGCTATACCTTTGCGGGTTCTGATGATGAAGATGAAGAAGCTTGTTATAGTAAAAATAGCGATATACATACTTATACTGTCGGAATAAATCAACCGAATGAATTGGGCCTTTTCGATTTTAGTGGAAGTGTGTATGAATGGTGCTGGGATTGGTTTGATGAGAGCTACTACTCTCAATCTCCTGCAAAGAACCCCCGGGGACCTTCAAGTGGTACGAATCGCGTTCTACGAGGTGGGAGTTGGGGGGCAAATCCCCTGGATACCTGCAACGTTGGTCGCGCCAGTATTCCGCCGCATGGAAGAGGCGACATTATCGGGTTTCGTCTCTCAAGGACGGTTACCTTTTGATTTTTGGCATTTTTACTTTTGCAACCGGCCGCGATGCGCCGGGTTCGAGCGAAGCGATGAACAGGCGCCAAGCGGCCCCGCGGAGATGAAGACATGAGGAGAAAGTAAGGAGGACATTATGCCAAGGAAAAGATCTATTATTCTCGGATGTGTGCTTATTTTTTCTCTTATTTGTGCAAATGCAGAAGCGTTAGAAAAAATCAAAAAAGAAGAATATCAAAAATATCTCAAAGAAAAGAATGAAGAATATCATGAATATGAGGCTGAACACAAAGATGAGTTCGAGCGCTTTACTGAAGGCCATTGGAAGGAGTTTAAAGCTTTCCGGGAAGAGAGCTTATGGCAAAGTCCAAAACCGGAAACAATTCCTGAAGCTCCAGAGCCTGTTGAGGAAAATGGCAAGGAGGTTGGGAAAGAGAGTCTGGAGACGAATAAGAGCGACCTTTCCCTTCCGATAGAAAAGGTAAATCCCGATAAAAATATCAAAGCGGAGAAAAATATATTAAAAGACGACACCGGTAATGTGCACCTTTCTTTTTTTAATATACCGATGTCCTTTGAGTTTCATGAAAGTATCCCTCGATTCACAGCTTCGCGCATTGATGATAAAAAGATCGAAGAGATCTGGGCACATTTTTCCCGGATGGATTATTCAGCGCTTATCACCCAACTTCGAAAAGCACAAAAAACATATCACTTAAATGACTGGGGAAATCTACAGCTTTTGTATCATGTCTCAAACAGGCTTCTTCCTGACGACAAGCTGACAAGAGATCTGTTCCTCTGGTTTTTACTTCAAAAAAGCGGCTATGAATGTAAGATCTCATATTTTGAAAAAGATGTCTATTTGCTCATACCTTTTCAAGAGACTCTTTTTGGATTTCGTTTTATTCAGGAGGGAGATGTCAAGTATTATTATATCCCATTCGATTCTTCGCGCTCCTTACCCAAACAATTATATACTTATACAGGACAGAGCCCCCATGGGCGTCTGCTGGCCACATCCATAGAAGAATCTCCCTCTCTCGTTTTTGCAGAAGAGAAAAAGACATTTCGGTTTGAATATGACAACGAGAGTTATTCAATTCCTGTGACGTACAACAAAAACCTTATCGTCTTTTTATCAGGTTACCCCCAGACGATCATCCCTGTTTACGGGAAAGCTCCGGCTCATATTGAAGCTGTGGTCCAAGCATTGCATAAGATTATTCAGGGTAAAAGTGAAGTGGAGCAGGTCAATATCATTCTTGCATTCTGTCAAAAAGCCTTCTCATATAAACCGGATCACGATCAATTCGGAAAAGAAAAAGTCATGTTTTCAGAAGAGACACTCTATTATCCATTTTCCGATTGTGAAGACAGGGCGATCCTTTTTCATTATCTGATGAACCGTTTAACACATTTAAAGACGATCTTTATCAAATACCCCTGGCATTTAGCTGCGGCTGTTCTTTTTTCTGATTCTGTCACCGGGGACAAGATTCAGTATCAGGGGAAGACATTTCTGATATGTGATCCGACATACACAAATGCGCGTGCAGGAATGAGCATGCCTCAATTAAAAAAAGAGAAGATCGAAGTGGTTGATATCGGAGCATTTTAAGAAGGTGAGAAGGAGGGTAGAATGAAAAAGATATTGTTGTTTCTCTTATTGATGACGGTCTTCCTGCCAAGTTTTACTGAAGGGGCTCAAGAATCTATTGAGATGGTCTTCGTAAAAGGGGGCTCTTTTCAGATGGGGACGGACAGGCAACATTATAAGCAAGATGGGGAATATGAGTCTCCAGATGTGAACCGTCCTGAAAAACCAGCTCATTTAGTTACTCTTTCGGATTTTTACATCAGCAGATTTGAAGTGACTCAAAAGATGTGGAAAAGTGTGATGGGAACGAACCCTTCTTACTTTAAAGGTGTGCAACGTCCGGTAGAGAGTGTCTCCTGGTATGATGCGGTGAAGTTTTGTAATAAACTGAGCGAAAAAGACGGGTTCGACCCTGTCTATACCATCAACGGGACGCAAGTCACCTGCGACTTCACGAAGAATGGCTATCGCCTGCCCACCGAAGCGGAATGGGAGTATGCAGCGAGAGGAGGAAGAAAATCTGAAAATTATGATTATGCAGGCAGTAATGATCCTGAAGAAGCAGGTTGGCTTTATGCTGACAGGAGTGATACATCTCCGGTGGGAATAAAAAAACCTAATGAGTTGGGCCTGTATGATATGACTGGGAATGTCTATGAATGGTGCTGGGACAGATTCGATTTTAACTATTTCAAAATCTCTCCTGAAAAAAATCCCACAGGCCCGGCACAGGGAGAGAAGAGAGCCCTCAGAGGAGGGGGGTATCGTTCTTTAAGTGTTCCTCAATACTTTACGACAATCAGGGCAAGGGGCAATCCCGATGATAAATCAATGGATCTTGGCTTTAGAATTGTGAGAAATGTCTAATAATAAGGTTTCAAAGCTGAAAAATCAGCAATCCTGTGGGTGAGGTAACCCCAGGCGGTTGAAGGAGGGTAAACATGAATAATAAAAGACTTTTTTCCCTCATGCTATTTGTCATTTTAGTTTTCAACGGTTTGTATTGTGAAACAAGTTCTTCTATAGAGATGGTATTCATACAGGGCGGTTCTTTTCAGATGGGATCCGATCATATTTTGAGAGATTATGAAGGTTGTCCTTTGCCGGAATCGACACCATCTCCTGACAGGCCGGTTCACAAAGTCGTGATTTCGTCTTTTTATATGGGAAAATATGAGGTCACACAAAAGCAGTGGGAGAGTGTGATGAACTATAACCCATCACATTTTAAAGGGGAAAATAAACCTGTGGATACTGTTTCCTGGATGGAAGCCGTTGAGTTCTGTAATCGGTTGAGTGAGAAAGACGGCTTTGATCCTGTCTATATCATCAATAACAAGGATGTCACCTGTGATTTCTCGAAGAACGGATATCGCCTTCCCACCGAAGCGGAATGGGAGTATGCAGCACGGGGAGGGCAAAAGGGCCAGGGATATTGTTTTTCAGGGTCAGACAAGATCAACGACGTTGCCTGGAATTTTTATAATAGTGAGGATCAGACTCACCCGGTGGGACAAAAGAAACCCAATGAATTAGGACTGTATGATATGAGCGGGAATGTCTTTGAATGGTGCTGGGACTGGTATGATGAAACTTACTATGCTCGATCTCCTTTGAATGATCCAAGCGGACCTGATAACGGTAAAAAACGCACTTACAGGGGAGGAAGCTGGCGGTATGAAGGGTCAAGCGTGATGGTGACCGAGAGGGGGTACTATTTACCTCCTTCAGATATTCTGCTTCATAATAAGGGGCTTCGTGTTGTAAGGAGTTTTTGATTTTTAAAGATTATGGTAGAATAGAGGAAAGATTTTATTTATAAAGGGGAGATATGCCATACTGTGAAAAATGCGGTTTTAAACTAAATGATAATGCCCAATTCTGCCCTAAATGCGGCACACCTGTCCTGGAGATGTTGAAGACCATGCACAGGTTCCCGGCTTCAATGCCGGATATCCTCATAAAGCTTCTTCCTATGTGGGGTTTCGTATGTTTAGGGCGATACTAAAGTAAACCAATCATCTTTATGGTGAGATAAAAGGCCCCGGTCGACTGTGAGGATTCATCAATGAATCCGACAGACGGACGGGGCTGCTTGTTATTATTATTTTGGTTTTTTCATAGATTTCACAGTTGATGCACCACCCAGACATTGGGCTCCACATAAAGCCCCAGGTTTTGAGCGATATCCATCTTCACCGGGACAAGGGCCCCGGGGATGATGTAATCCCCGCTTTGAAGAAAACTCAGATGTGTCCACTCCTCCCATTGGGCCACGGTTCCGGGGATGGTCATGGCCCGGGGACACGGATGCAGGATGGCCCCGCCGGCTTTCACATGAATCCGGAGCCAGGGGTCAAAAGGGAGCCCGTCGTCACGGGTCCATCGGATGTAATCGTCCATGGGGATCAGCGGGTAGCGGCTTTTCCAGGTGGGCCGGACGGGGATGACCAGCGCTTTGAGGTTATGCTCCCGGGCTGTCTCTTTCATGGCCTGCACAAGAAACGCGCTGAGGCCCTGTCCCTGGAATTCTTGAGCCACGGCGATCTGAAGGCCGCATAAAAGGTTCGGAGCCTTTTTCTTACGGTGATCCTCCACGCCTTTTTGAAAAGCCCAGTCCCAGCCTTCGTCGGGAAGAGTGTCCAGGGGAGCCTTCCACTCCAGGGGAAGGGCATTGACCACTCCAGCCGGGCGTCCTTCGATGAAAAGAGTCTGCTGAAATTCAGGAAAACAAGCGAAGAGATCTCCCCAGAGGGCGTTGGAGACTGGGTCGTGAAACATGAACTCGTCCCAGAGATTTTCCGTGATCCGGGACTGGATTTCAGCATGGTCCTTGAGTTGTGATTTCAGTTGATAGTCAGCGAAATCAGGCATAAGCCACTATAATCGTACGTGCTCGTTTTGTAAAGCCCAATCCTCTTCTTGACAAAAACGGGAATCCCTTTACAATTATCGGAGAAAAGGGAGAGATTATGCGGCATATTTTCAAGTCTTTTTTGATGATAATTGTTCTTTTTGCACTCCTGGGCTGCGGAGGCAAGTTTCAGAAATTCATCCGTGACGGGAGACAAGCCCTGAAGAATGACAAGGTCATGGATGCCATCGGCCATTTTGACCGGGCTGTACGGGCCAATCCAAAATCACCCGACGGTTACTACTGGCTGGCCATGGCCAACAAAGCCCGTATGCGGTATGGCGACTTTGTCATCAATATGAACAAGGCCCTGATCTACGGGGGAGACAAGGAGAGGCAGAGGGTCGCCGATGCCTATTACGATTTTGCCAGGGAACTTGAGGCGTCCAACCGTCTTGATAATATGTATGATGCTTTTGAGCACATCGTGGAGATCATGCCCCAGTATAAGATCAGTGAAGATTATGCTATACACCTCGGGAACAAATACTTTGAAGAGAAGTTTGACTATCAGAAAGCATTGGCTTTTTATCTCACCGGCGTGGAGGGGGAAGACTTGCCTGATGAAGTGAAACAGAGCGTTCTCTACAGGATTAGCCGCTGTTACTACGAGACAGGGGATTATGAGAACGCCAATATGAGTTATAACCGCCTTCTCGACCTCTACCCTAATCATCCCAAAAAGCAGATCATCTATTTCGATATAGGAAATATCAATTATAAGCTGGCTGAAAGAGCCTTTAAGTCGGGAAATTATGAAGAAGCCGTTCAACGGGGAGAAGTGGTCCTGCGCATCGGGAAACCCAAGATCTGGATCAGCGATGTCCAGCGGATCGTGGGAGACGCTTACCTGAAGATGGGGAACAGGGATAAAGCTGTTGCTCTCTATCAGGCCATCATCGATGACGACCCTTACCAAAAGCAGCGGAATACCATCTATGCTCTTAACAAATTGAAAGAACTGGAGTGATATTGTGAAAAAACTCATTCTTGTCATTGTCACCGTCCTGGTTATCAGCGCTTACATGGGATGTTCAAAGAAAAACACCAGAGTCCTTCTGGGAGAGGAGGAGTATCTCCTCCGTCTCAACCAGCTTTATGAAAAGAAGGATTATTCCGATTTCCAGGAAGAAGCCCGTTATTTCCTTTCTGATTTCCCGGGAAGCCGGAAAGGCCCCTGGATACAGTTTCTCATCGGCGAAGCCTATACAAAGAAGAAACAGTTTGAAGAGGCGATTGTAGCCTATCAAAGGGTGATCGACAAATATCCTGAAAGCGAATACCTCGACGACGCTTTTTTCAAGATCGGGGAGGCATACTATAGACAGAAGAGAAAACCCCAGCGGGACCAGGAACCTACTCATAAGGCGATCTACTATTTCCAGAAAGTCGCCGAGATGGATTCTCCCTATCAGGAGACAGCCCGTGAAAGGATCGCGGACTGCCGTAATACCCTGGCTATGAAGGAGTATTATATCGCCCGTTTCTACTTGAAACGAAAAGAATACAAGATCTCTCTGGCTGTGATCGAAAACGCTCTTAAAGAGTACGGGGATATCACAGGGGGAGACTGGCTGAGGTATATGCAGATCCGAAATTACCTGGAACTCGGCGAAAAAGATAAAGCATTCTCGCTCTATTCCTATTTACTGCAGCAGGATATTCAAGACAAGGATCTGGCTGAAGAGATCAAAGATATTGGAGAATCCTTTCAAGCGGACCAATGAGAACGGGAATTTTCGGGGGATCTTTTGACCCTTTTCACAAGGGACATCTGGCTGTCATCCGTTCTTTTCTCCGGATCTACTCTCCACGGAAGATCGTCCTGGTCCCTGTCTGGCAGCAGCCTCTGAAAAATCATCCTCCGGCGGCTTCCTGGGAAGACCGTGTTGATATGATCCGCACAAGTGTGGATGACAGCCGGGTGGAGGTCTCCGATTATGAGTTTCGCACCAAGGGTATCTCCTATACAGTGAAGACGTTGGATCATTTCGCAGAAGAGGGGCCGCTTTATCTCATCATGGGAAGTGATGCCGCGCTCTCTCTGGACTGCTGGAAAGAGTATGAACGGATCCTGTCCCTGGCGACAATCGTCGTCTACCCCCGGGAAGGAGCTTCAAAAAGGCAGGTCGAAACAAAATGGGGTCAGCTTTTCCAGTGGATGGAGACTGAAGAGATCCCCGTCTCTTCTTCTGAGATCAGGCAACGCCTGAAAGAAGGACTGGACTGTTCCCGTTTTCTGCCCCGGGAGACATGGGATCTTATCAGAGAGAGAGGATTGTATCAGTGGGAGCAAAAGTAAAACTGTTTTTGATTATCCTCTTTCTGTGTGCCGGAGCTTTTTTTGTGTGGCGATGGCAGAAAGAAAAGGCCGGGGAAGCTTTTTACCGGAATTTTCCCAGGGGAATTATCCGTGTGGAGATCCTCAACGGAACTGATATCGGTGACTTGGCCTATACCCTCACAAAGATCCTTCGTCTGGATGGATTTGACGTGGCGGAGTTCGGTAATGCCCCGAGCATGAAATATCCGAAAACCATGATCATCGACAGGACAGGGCGTCATCCTGAGAAGATCACGGTGTTAAAAACCTATTTTGAAGTGGATGAGGCGGTCATCCTCTATGATGACCGGAGAGAAATGGAAAAGATCGATGCAACGGTCATTTTAGGGCATGATATCTTGACGAAAAAGTTGTTTCAGAACCATAAAAATCTATTGGAGGTCTATCTGTAAATGGAAATCGTGCATAAAGTCGTAGGGCTTATCGATGACAGAAAAGGGCTCGATATCAGAGCTCTTGATGTCCGGGGGATTTCACCCATCACAGATTATCTTGTGCTGGCTTCAGCTGAGACAGTGAAACAGACCAAGGCTTTGGCCGATCATCTCATGAAGGAGTTGAAGCAGGAAAAAGCACTGATCTGCCGTCACCTGGACGGATACGATAACGGAGAGTGGATCATTCTGGATTATTTTGATTTTCTCGTCCATCTTTTCACACCGCAAAAGAGGGAACTGTATGACCTTGACCATCTCTATGGCGGGGTCAATGTCATCAGCCGTCATGATTGAGATCGCAAGTTTCGGTAAATTCAAGAGCCCGTCACTCAAGACGGCTTTTGAGTATTATATGAAATTAGCCAACAAAAAGATCCCTACGGTCCATGTGACCCTGAAAGAGAGCCGGACAACGCAGGAAAGCGAAAAAATAAGAAAAGAGTCTCTTGAACTGGAAGCCTCTCTGGGGGCTGCAGGACGCGTTCCTCTTCTCCTGGATAATCGGGGCGAGTTGATGGACTCCGTTGAGTTTTCCCGTCTAATTAACCGGCTGCTCAACTCAGGGCAGCATATCCGTTTCCACGTGGGGAATTTCTACGGAATACCGGATGCTCTAAAAAAGCAAGGGGTCAGGATGATATCGCTGGGCCCGCTGACCATGAACCATGAATTGGCCCTGGTCGTGTTGGCCGAGCAGATCTACCGGTCAGGAACATTGCTCTTCGGAGGGCAATACCACCGATAAGGAGGAACCATGAGTAAAAGAAGTTTTAAAGAGGAATTGAGAGAGTGGAAAAATGCTATCATCTGGTCTTTGCTTGTCTTTCTCTTTATCGTGAAACCCTTTGTGGTCTCAGGTTATAAGATCCCTTCAGGATCAATGGAAGACACCTTGCTTATCGGAGATTATCTCATGGTGGATAAGTTTACTTACGGCGGAGAAATCCCACTGGTGAATGTCCGGATCCCCGGTTTCCGTGATCCCAAACCCGGGGACATCGTCGTCTTCTGGAGCCCCGAAGGGCCGAAACCCTCTTTTTGGGATCAGCTCTTCTTCTGGAAAAAAAGTAAAAACCTGCGCCTGGTGAAACGTTGCGTGGCCGGGGGGGGACAGACAGTGGAAGTGAGGGATAAGCAGCTTTATGTGGATGGGAAACGACAGGAAGAGCCCTATGTGAAGCATATTGACGCTCGAGTCTTCCCCGGAGAATATATTCCCAGGGATAATTTCGGTCCGGTGACCGTTCCTGAAGGGTACTATTTCATGATGGGGGACAATAGGGACGATTCTCACGACAGCCGCTTCTTCGGGCCTGTCTCCCGCAAGAAGGTCATCGGGACACCGCTTCTTATCTATTTTTCCATGGAGGAAAACCGGCGGGATATCCGTTTTGAAAGGATACTGACACTCTTTTGAAACTGAAAAAGAAAGTTCTTGAAACAATACAGAACCAGCCGCACCATCCCTATGGATTCCGGGAACTGGCCGGAGTACTTCATGTCAAAAAGAAGGATCTCGGTGAACTTGCTGCGATCCTCCGCCACCTGACGGACAAGGGGCTCATCACCAAAGACAGCAAAAACCGTTTCAAGCCCGCGGCTTCTCCCCGGGCTGAGGGACGTCTCCAGATGAACCCCCGGGGGTTCGGCTTTGTTGTCTTTGAAGACCCTGCTCTCGAGGATATCTACATCCCTCCCATGAAACTCAACGGAGCCTTTCACGGGGATATTGTCCGGGTCCGGGAAGAGTTTTATAAGGGAAAGAGGGAAGGCCGGGTGATGGAGATCGTCCGGAGGGGTTTTTCTCTCATCACGGGGATGACCGCCGCCGGGTATCTCATGCCGCTTGACCGGCATCTCCCGGACATGAGCAGCCTGGATTATCCCCAGGGTTTTGAGCGTCCCGCTGATGATACTGTGATCACAGCCCGCATCACCTCGTACTCCCCCATGGCCGCCCGGGCCGTTGATATCATCGGGCCTTCAGACGATCCCCGGATCGACGACGCAGTGGTTTTCGCTCTCTACCATCTGGACCATGTGGTGGAGGACCTTGAGCCAGAAGACCTCAGCCGAAAAAGAGAAGCCCTCGGAAAAGAATCTCTGCTCAGAAGAGATCTGACTTCTCTTATGACACTCACCGTTGACCCAGCTGATGCCAAAGACCACGATGACGCTGTCTCTGTGGAAGAGACAACGAACGGATGGCGGCTCTATGTCCATATTGCTGATGTCTCTTTTTTTCTCCAGGAGGGGGGACGGGAGGACAGCCATGCCTTTCAACGGGGATTTTCTGTCTATTGTGAAGATTTTTACCGTCCCATGCTGGCTCCATCGGTCACAGGCGAACTGTGCAGCTTGAAAGAAGGGGAAAAAAGGCTGGCTCTTACCGTTATTATGGATATCAGCAGTGAGGGAGAGATGACCAGCTCTGAGATCGTCCCCTCCCTGGTCTCTTCAGACCGTTTCCTCAGTTATGAAGAGATGCAGTCTCTTCTGGATGAAGAGGAAAACGAGAAGGGTGCGGTGGCGGAATGCGCCCGCCGCATGCTGGCCTGTACCCGGGCTTTGAACGAAAGACGACGCTCAAGAGCCGCTTTGGACCTGGATATGCCTGAAATCCGTATCATTCTGGATGAGATGAAAAATCCCGTGGCTCTGGAACCTCTTATCCGTTCCTGGTCTCACAGGATCATCGAAGAGGCTATGATCGCAGCTAACGAAGCTGTGGCATCTCAGCTGGAGAAGAAGGGCGTCTCGCTTCTTTTCAGAACCCATGAGAGTCCTTCTGAAGAGAGTCTGCGCAAGTTCTCCGACCTTCTCTCCTATTTCGGGTTTTCACTGGAGGGATTCTCCCCTGAGGAGATCAACAGGCTTTTGGAAAGGATCGCTTCCGTTCCCGCCGGCCCCTTTTTGAAGACACAGCTTCTGAAATCCTTGAAACAGGCCCGGTACACGGACAAGAATACAGGGCATTACGGGCTTCAATCCGCATCCTATACCCATTTTACTTCTCCCATAAGACGATATCCCGATCTCGTCATTCACAGGATCATTAAAGGGAGGAGCTACACTGAAGAAGAACTTTTCGCCCTGGGCAAGTCACTGTCTGAAAAAGAGAGGGTGATCGGAGCCGCGGAACAACGGTCCCGGGAGATCAAGATCCTCAGATATCTGGATTCGCACAGAGACGATCCTCTGAAAGGGGTGGTGACCTGGGTGGGAGAAGACCGGGCAGCTGTGGAGCTGGAAGGCCTTTCTCTGGAAGCTTCCGTATCTCTGAAAAGCATAAAAGGGGATCCCAGACAGCTGATACCCGGCATGGAAGGCACCGCATGGGTCATTGAGACAGAGCCATTGACAGGATATTTGGAAGTGGAGTTGAAAATATGACAAAAGAGCTTGGTTTTGCACTGTTGAATGAAGAGGGCCGCGCTCGGACAGGCCGGCTGACTCTGGCCCACGGAGAAGTGGACACCCCCATTTTTATGCCCGTGGGAACACAGGGCACTGTGAAGACCCTCACCCCCCATGAACTCGAAGAGGTGGGAGCACAGATCATCCTGGGGAATACCTATCATCTCTATCTTCGTCCCGGCCATGAACTGGTCAGGCGCATGGGGGGGCTTCATGCGTTTTCATCATGGGATAAACCTATTCTCACAGACAGCGGCGGGTTTCAGGTCTTTTCCCACTCAGGGCTGAATAAGATCACCGAAGAGGGGGTTCTTTTCCGTTCCCATATCGACGGGTCCCATCACTTTCTCACACCTGAGCTTTCCATGGAGATCCAGAATGCTCTGGGGAGCGATATTATCATGGCTTTTGACGAGTGTGTCCCTTATCCGGCAGAACACGGTTATGTGATGCATTCTGTGGAACGCACCACACGTTGGGCCAGACGCTGTAAAGAAGCCCATAAAGAGACGGACAGACAGCTTCTCTTCGGGATCGTTCAGGGTGGAGTCTATTCTGACTTGCGGGCTGAAAGCGCCCGCCAGATCCGTGAGATCGGGTTCCCCGGATATGCTGTGGGAGGATTGAGCGTGGGAGAGCCCAAAGAGATCATGTATGATATTCTTGAAAGCACTGTCCCGCTTCTTCCCGGAGAGAAAGCCCGTTACCTCATGGGAGTGGGGACACCTGTGGATCTTGTGGAAGGGGTCTTCAGGGGGATCGATATGTTTGATTGTGTCATGCCCACCAGAAACGGACGTAACGGAATGATCTTTACCTGGGACGGCCCTCTGAACATCAAAAACGCAACCTTTGCCGAAGACAAGCGCCCTCCGGAACCGGATTGTTCCTGTTATGTCTGCCGCAATTTTTCTCGCGCATACCTGCGGCATCTCTATAAAGCCGGTGAACTCCTCTCCTTGAGGCTGAACAGCTATCATAATCTCTATTTCTACCTGACTCTCATGGAAAAGATACGTGAAGCGATCAGAGAAAAGAGATTCGAAGCTTTTCGCAGAGATTTTCTGGCGCGTTATCAGGGGAGGTAGTATGCGACGATCAGCGATAATCTTGACGGTTTTTTTCCTCTTCACCGGCTTGGTTCGGGGAAAACCACATGAAACGAAGCTTGCAGAAATCCTCGCAAGGGAAGCGAAAAAAAACTTTTCTGCTTTACAGAGACAGGAGAAGCCTCCTTACTACATCGCCTACCGTGTGGATGATGAGAAGAGTCTGACGCTCAGTGCCGAATTGGGGGCCATTTCTTCCCGCGATGAGGAGAGAGACCGTATCCTCACTGTCATGGTCCGTATCGGTTCTCCCCAGAGGGATAATTTTCATCCCCTCAGAGAGGATGTGAGTGTCTATTATACGTCACAGGGGGAGCAGGCCCGTCTCCCTTATGATGATGAGCCGGAAGCTATCTCCCATGTGGTCCGGTTGGCCACGGAAAATGCCTATCGCAAAGCCCTGGCCCGTTATTCAAAAGTCCGGGCCAATCTCGATGTGAAAGTCGCTGAAGACGATTTGTCCCCGGATTATACCATGCCATCTCCCCGGGCCTCTTTCACCGGAGGTTCCTTTGGCGCGCAATGGCCGAAGCTTTCGTCCTGGAAAGAGGAGCTGAAAAGATGGAGTGCTCTTTTTCTGAATGATCCCCGATGCTTCAGCGCAACAGCGGAGATCCGGCTGATCCGTACAGAAAAGACCTTTGTGGATACAGAAGGAGCTGACATCGTCCAGAACTTTCACAGAGCGCGTCTCTCCTTTGAAGCCATGACCAAGGCCGATGACGGGATGATCATCCCGGTCTTTCTCTCCTTTGACGGAGAATCTGTTGATGATTTTCCGCTCCCCGACCAAGTGACACGGCAAGTGGAACAAAGAGCCGCTCTTATGGAAGCGCTGAAGAACGCGCCACTTGTGGATCCCTATTCCGGGCCGGCCATCCTGTCGGGAGATGCAGCCGGTGTCTTTTTCCACGAGATCTTCGGTCATCGCCTCGAAGGCCAGCGGATGAAAGAAGTCACAGACAGCCAGACTTTTAAAGACAAGATGGGAACACAGGTCCTTCCGGCGGATTTTGATGTGGTGTTTGATCCAACACAGAGACGGTTTCAGGGCCGCTACCTTTGGGGGGCCTATACTTTTGACGATGAGGGAGTCACGGCCGGGCCCGTACGAGTTGTGGAAAAGGGGATCCTGAAAGATTTTCTCATGTCGCGTACACCCATTCAGGGACATCCCGCTTCCAATGGACATGGACGTGCCCAGGCGGGCGCTCTCCCCGTGGCCAGGCAGTCGAACATGTTCATCACGGTGAGAAACCCGTTGACTCAAGAAGGATTGCGTGAGCGTCTTGTCAATGAGTTGAAAAAGGAGGGGAAGCCCTTTGGTTATCGGATTGACGAGGTGCAGGGGGGATTTACCATGACCAAGCGTTTGGCTCCTAATGCGTTCAATGTCAATCCTTTTATCGTCTACCGGGTCTATGCCGACGGACGTCCTGATGAGCTGGTCCGCGGGGTGGATCTCATCGGGACCCCTTTATCCATGTTCTCTCATATTGAAGCCGGAGGAGGGGAATATGGGGTCTTCAGCGGTTTCTGCGGAGCTGAATCAGGCTCCGTTCCTGTAGCTGCTGTGGCTCCGGAGATCTTTGTCTCACAGATCGAGTTACAGAAAAAAGGCACATCGCAAAGTAAACCGCCGCTTCTTGACCGTCCTGACAAAAGGGAGGAGCAATGAAACGGTTTGCCACTCTCCTGACTTTCCTGGTTATCGGTATTGTCTCCGCTTTCGGGGAATCATCTTACGATCCTCTTCTCCATCAGGCACTCCGGAATGAACTCTTCTATAATAAAAGCAATCTTTCCCTGGAGGGCCGTCCCGGTCCCTTCTATATGTCAGCGGCACTCACGGATATCCGCTTCAGACGGGTCACAGCCGTTAACGGCAGCAACGTCCAGAAGCGAGATGTCCCGTACAGAGGCATCATGGGGCGTCTCATGGTGGGGGATTATGAGCTGAATAATGAGAATTTTCTCACCTACAGCAATATGTTCGGCGAAGTGGGACGGTTTACAGGGACGATCCAGGAGAATGACCCGCAGGCCATCCGCCGTTCTTTATGGCTTATGGCTGATGCCTTGTATAAGGAGGCTGTCGTCCGGCTGGACGATAAGAAAAGTACAATGAAAGAACGGGGAATGACGTCCCGTGAGGCGGGGCCTGATTTTGTCCCTGCCGGAGACATCCATTTCACTCAGGCAGAACGACAGACACTGCCCTCTATAACCCTTTTCGAAGAAACGGCAAAAGTCATCTCAAAAGAGCTGGGGGCAGAAAAGCGTTTGAAAGACTCCCGGACCGATATTTACGGATGGGAGACACTCATCTCTTATGTGAATACAGAAGGGGCCATGCAGGTCTATCCTTTGTCGGGGATCACCGTGACCATGACTGCCTATGGATTGACTGAAGACGGAGAGAGGGAGGGGCTGCGTTTCCGGGCTGTCTTTTCAGCAGCAGAGGAGTTCCCGTCACCTGAAGAGTGGAGAAGACAAGCGCAGACATTTCGGGATGCCCTGCTCAGACAGATGAGAGCATCCCCTTACCATGATTATTATGAGGGTCCTGTCCTCTTCAGCGGCGAGGCCGTGGGGCAGCTGTTTGCATCAGCCCTCTTCGGGGAAAATGATCCCCTCATCGACAGGAAACAGCCCCTTTACTATGACAGGCGGATCGCCGATGCCGATCCCGACCGCAACACGGGACTCATGTCCCGCCGCCTGGAGCGCCTGGTGGTCTCTCCTCTGCTCACGGTGAAAGCCCTGTCAGGAATGGAGATCTGGGGCGGTGAGCCGCTTGTGGGCCATTTCCCCAACAGTGCCGAGGGGATACCGGTCAAAGACAAGGTGCTCATCTCCCGGGGGATCCTGAAAGGGATGCTTGCCAGCCGGACTCCGGCACGAAGAGGGGATGAAGCCGGCTGGCATGAGCGATGGGTCAATCCCTTCCGCGTGGATGTCGCTCCCGGAGTCGTGGGGGTGTTCCCTGAAGAGAGCCTGACAAACAAGGCGCTGCATGAAAAACTCATCCGGGAAGCTGAGAAGAACGGCTACGATTACTATATCTCCATCTCGGATCTTCTGGAACCGGGATTCCTTGACGCCCTGACGGATCAATCCTGGGAGGAGCCCGGAGCGCTTCTTCCCTGCAGAGTTGAAAAAGTCTATGCCGACGGACGGAGACAGCCCGTCCGCAATCTTGACGCTCTTAGCTTTTCTCCGCGTTCACTGAAACATCTGCTGGGGGTCACCTCACCGCTCAGGGTACACAACCTGGTCTTTAAAAGAAATCAGACGGATATCTTTGCTTCGTTTATCGTTCCGTCTTCTGTAGCTGTGGAAGAGATGACTATCAAAGGAAAACCCGCTGACGGCTTTACATATGAGGAATATCTTCCGGCGGAATAGATGTTTGCTTTCCGTCCCGGTTTGGGCGGGGGCCATCACGTTGTTTTTTCCTGCAGGATGCTCTTTTCATGCGGCGCAGAAGCGTCTTTACCCTGACCGTGCCGAAACGGTCAGGGTGTCCCGGCTCAGCGAACTCTCAGGCATGGCTGTATCCGGTGTCTTTCCCGGCCTCCTCTGGGGGATCAATGATTCCGGGAACACTCCGGAACTCTTTGCCATGGATTCAAGAGGAAATCCTGTCTATCCTTTTGTCATAAGGGCCGACTCTGCAGCTAACAGGGACTGGGAAGACATGGCATCCGACGGAAAGGGACGTCTTTTTATCGCTGATACGGGAAATAACCGTAACAGAAGAAGAGACCTCGGGATCCTTGTCGTAGATGAAAACGAGATCGATACAGAGTCAAAAACGGTTCCATCAAAGTTCATTGCCCTGGAATTTCCGGGGCAGCAGGAGTTTCCTCCTCCTCGCAAGGAGAGGAATTATGACTGTGAAGCTCTCTGTTATTTCCGGGGGACTCTCTGTCTTTTCACGAAAAACCGTGGAAACAAGATGACCGACCTCTACATCCTGGAAGAGGCGGATGCTTTCTCAGGGCCGCCGGCCTACAAAGAGAGCTTCCCTGTAGAAGGGCTTGTCACAGGGGCTGATGTCCATCCTGCCGGTTTTCTGGCCCTGCTTACTTACCGGGAGATCCTGATCTTCGATGTTTCACGAAAAATCACTCTTCAAAATCCGGTCAAACGCTTTTCCCTGGATACTCTTCAGGCCAAACAGTGCGAGAGTATTCTATTTACTCCGGAAGGGATTGTCATATCCAACGAGCAGCGCGATCTTTACCTCTTTACATACGCCCAGTTAGGACTCTCTTTCTGATTGACTTAAAACGTTGACATCGTCTGGTTCTTGTCATAATATGAAGCCGCCTGACGTGTAGAGATGAAAGGAGAGCTCCATGCTGGAGATCATCACCCTGGGAACAGGTTCCGCCGTTCCCGGGTTGTTCAGAAACCATTCTTCCACGGCGCTTTCCCATAACGGTGAGATCACTCTTTTTGATTGCGGAGAAGCCACGCAGCATCAGATCCAGAAAGTCCGCCTTCGTCATTCAAAGATACGTTCCATTTTCATTTCTCATGTCCATGGAGACCATCTTTTCGGACTTCTGGGCCTTCTGACCACGCTCTCTCTCAACGGCCGCGATATCCCTCTTTCTCTCTACGGCCCTGAAGGGCTGGGAGAGTATGTGGCTTTTAACCTGAAATTCATCCGGGGAGACCTTCTTTATCCCCTCCATATCCACGAATTCACAGGAGGGGAGACTTATGATCTGGGCCCTCAGGCTGAGGTACGTGTCGTCCCGCTGAAACACTCTGTCCCCACATTCGGCTTTCTTTACCGGGAAAAGGACAAACCGGGGAGATTTGACGTGGAAGCGGCACACCGCCTGAACATTCCTCCGGGGCCCCTCTACGGAAGACTTCAGAAAGGGCAACCTGTGGAGTGGGAAGGGCGGACCATCCGTCCTGAAGAGGTCCTGGGCCCGCCCAGGCAGGGCATCACTGTGGGATATGCTCTGGATACAGAACCCTGCAAAGGAACACACTTCCTGGCAAAAAACTCTCAGGTCCTTATTCACGACGCCACCTATAAAGATGAAGACAGGAAACATGCCCGCCGGGGAAAACATTCCACTCACGGAGAAGCGGTCAACCTGGCTTTGAAACACGGCGTCAAACAGCTTATCCTCACTCATTTCAGCCAGCGCTACCTTGAGTTTTTTCAGAATGAGAGCCGGGACGGGCTGGAGATCATCTACGCCTATGACGGGATGCGCCTTGTCTTATGATCTTCCGGGGCCGTTTTCTTCTCCTTGAGGGGCAGGCTTATCTCCTGTCCGGTTATCGGTACTACAGGATCTCTCCGGTCAAAGCCTCCCTATTTGATATCCTTGAGATACAGGGAGAAGAGTCTCATGGAGAAATCATCGTTGAGTCAGCCGCTGTCCTCGCTTCCGGAAAAGAACCCGGGGGGGGGGAGAACTGGAAAAAGGCCCTGTATGACCTTGAACTCAAGCGCAATTTTCTCAAGACCTTTCTCTGGACAGCCCAGACCCGCTCCTTTTTCTGGGACCGTCAGTTTCTAGAGGTCCACACACCGCTTCTTGCCCGTTTCCCCGCTATGGAACCGACCATTGATTCCCTGGAGACATCACTCTTCGGAGAGACCTTTTATCTGCACACCTCTCCTGAATACCTGATGAAAAAGATGCTTGTGGCCGGGATCATGGATCGTATCTTTCAGATCGTCCCGGTCTTCCGGAAAGAAAAGGTAACACCCCGGCACAATCCCGAATTTCTCATGCTCGAGTGGTACCGCAATTTTGAAGGGTATGAGAGTCTCATGGAGGACCTGGGGGCTCTGGTCCGTCACCTGGCGGGCTCCTCCACTCTCACCTATCAGGGAAGAGAAGTGGACCTTTCCCGCTATGAAGTGATGACCGTGGAAGAGGCCTTTGTGAAGTACGCCTCGGTGACCTTTGAGGAAATCGGGATCCGGGAAAACCGTCCCGGCTGGGAGGAGCTCTATTTTGCACTTCTGACTCATGATATCGAACCCCGCCTGGGATGGGAGTGTCCCACTGTTTTGTGCGAATATCCGGCTTCTATGGCGGCCCTGGCCCGGTTGAAGCCTGAAGACCCGCGTGTAGCGAAACGCTTCGAGTTCTACCTGTGCGGGGTGGAACTGGCCAATTGTTTCGAAGAGCTCAATTCTTCTGAAGAACAGCAGAAACGCATGGAAGAAGAAAAAAAATTGCGACAAAAGGAAGGGAAAGTCGTATATGAGATAGACAGGGGTTTTCTTGAAGCCTTGGAGATCGGGCTTCCCCCGTCATCAGGGGGGGCTTTGGGATTAGAACGTCTTTTCATGATCCTGCTTGACGAGACAACTTTGGACAAGGCCCTGATGTTTCCGTGGAATGATATTTAACAACGGAGGTCGTTATGAAACGTTTGACAGCCCTGAGCCTTCTTGTGCTCCTGGCGGCGGGACTGCTTTCTGCTGTCCCTGTGGATCCCAGGTTAAAAGAGAAGCTGGAAAATGAGGGGAAATCCGTTCCCCGTGAACCGGAACTGCCCACAAAACAGGTCTATTGGGATGCGGCTTTACAGAGCCATGTCAAAAGGACCATGGGCCAGGATATCAAAAGAGTCAACACCACAGGAACACAGAAAGTGCTGGTCCTCATGGTGGACTTCAGCGACAAGACCCACAGCAAGACCAAAGCTCAGTTCGACGAGCTGCTCTTCAGTGACGATACTTACGCCACGGGGAGTTTTCGCGACTATTACCAGGACATCTCCCATGGGACATTCAACCTGGAAGGCCCGGTGGCCCTGGACTGGGTGCGCATCACAGTGAACAATTATTCCTATTATACTTATAACGGTTACGGGACAGACGGCCCGTATCCCCATAATGCCCAGGGGCTGGTCAAGGACCTGGTGGATGCAGTGGATGCGTCCATCGATTTTTCCCAGTATGATCAGGACGGAGACGGGTTTGTGGACCATCTCATCGTGATCCATGCGGGAAAAGGGGCTGAAGCCACCGGCTCGGTCAATGATATCTGGTCCCATCAATGGTCCACTTATGAGTGGAACGATACCAACGGCAACGGGACCGTGGACTCCGGAGAAGCCTACTATCTCGAGCGCGACGGCGTGAAGATCTTCGAGTATTGTATCCAGCCGGAAGTGGACTGGAGTAATGCTCTTGTGGGTATCGGAGTCTTCACCCATGAATTCGGCCATATGCTGGGGCTTCCCGACCTGTATGATACCGATTATTCCTCTGAAGGGACCGGGATCTATTGTCTCATGAGCGGCGGCTCCTGGGGCGGAGGAGGCACAAAACCCATCTTCATGTCCGCCTGGTGCCGTGACCAGCTGGGCTGGGTGAACCCCATCGAGATCACAGACAGCAATACCGGGACCTACACCATCCCCCAGGTCGCGGATAATGCCGATACCACGGTGATCAAGATCTGGAAAGACGGCCTGTACACCGGGAATGAGTACTTCCTCGTGGAGAACCGGTACAAGGCAGGATGGGATATTTCACTCCCCTCTTCAGGGCTGGCCATCTGGCATGTGGATGAATCCATGTCGGGAAATACCAATGAAGCCCATTACCTGGTGGCCCTGGAGCAGGCTGACGGCGATTTCGACCTGGAAAACGGATACAGCTCTGATACAGGAGACCTCTATCCGGGTATCGACAATGTCCGGTCCTTTACCGACCTGACCACACCCTCAAGCCGAAATTATGCAGGCCAGTCCACAGATGTGAGTATCCGGAACATCTCCGATGCCGGAGCCTCCATGACGGCTTCATTCTTCCTCTCGGGAGAGATGGCCGCTTTTGATTTTATCACTCCGGACGATGAGACCACTTATGCCCCCGGAGCAGATATCGCCTTTTCCTGGCAGTCAGCCGGAGAAGACGGCACAGTGGCCTATTGCCTGGAACGCTCTGAGACATCCGGTTTCGATTCCGCGACCGACCTGGCCACCACAACGAGCCTCTCCTTCACACCTGTGGCTCCTGCCGTAGGGACCTATTATTACCGTGTGAGAGCCATGAAGGACGGTGTCGTCAAGTACTCCACGAACGCCCTGACGTTGTATTCATCGACGGTCCAGACGGTGGATAGTTTCGACCCTGTAACGGCGGGGAATTCAGGAGACGGTTATACGGGCCTCTATCTTCTGACGCAGTCCACGGCTTCCGGGGACGAGCTCATGTTTGAGTGGACGGAGCCCAACACGACGACGAATTTCAACTATTACCATATGATCTACAAGACAGACGGGGTGGCTCCTGCCCCCATGGGTTTTGTCCCGGGAGCGGCTGCGGGCAAGGCGAAGGTGGCTGTGGCCAACAGCCTGAACCTGGTGACGGAGCCCGGA
>Ga0068713_1001061_pt1 | contig 41112 bp, 35 predicted proteins | sample MTBAKSrepl2MetaG_FD_62223 | JGI IMG/M metagenome (GOLD analysis project Ga0068713, IMG submission 62223) | Enrichment culture microbial communities om Arthur Kill intertidal strait, New Jersey, USA, that are MTBE-degrading - MTBE-AKS2 (Arthur... | ecosystem: Environmental > Aquatic > Marine >... | reverse complement strand
AGCCCGTATCGTAAGGCCGATTGGGTGCGTCCGGGTAGCGACGCGGTCCGTGACCCCGCCAGCGGTGAATCGCTCTACCAACCGACCGAGATCAGAGACGGTCAAGACCTTCTGTTGAAGATACCCGGCAGGTTCAGTATCAGCCTCGCTGGCCCTCTGCCGGGCACCTCTGCTTCGACCTTTTTCATCAATGGCATTTCAGAAGCTGAGGAGAGCCACCTCCCCTTTGGCGATCGACAGTCGAACCGTATCACGGGGAAGCTCACCCGGACCGGCGAGATGGACAAGCTCGCCCTCAGTTTCGGCCTGCATAAAGGGAACCGTCAAACCTACAATCACGCCTGGAAATATGTGCCGGACCAGTATCACCGGCATTTTGAGGGCGAGAAGCGAGCATCGCTCACATGGACCCGCACGGTAAATCGTGCCTTCTTTTTCGAGGCGACCGGTGGTCTCTACGACAGAAATCACGATGTAAAAATCTTCGAGGAGTGGCAGGAGTATCTCCGCAGCGATTACACCCCGGCGGATTTCACCTTCGCCAGCTATTTCTATGACAGGGATGACTGGTCAGACACCTGGCGCGAAAGCCGAACCACCACCTGGAGCGGTGCCTGGAAACTGACCTGGCAGATGAACCGGGTGCATCAGTGGCGGGGCGGGGTTGAAGGGAAGCGTCGCACAATCCGGCTGGATGACATCCGCGACTTGAACATCGGTCCGAATGGTGAAAGACTCGGCCTTGTGGACCGTTACACGCAGAACCCGGTTGAGGTTTCCGCATTCCTTCAGGACAAGATCGAATTGGACTACCTGGTTGTGAATGCCGGTGTTCGTCTCGATCATGTCAACCCTCGCGCTTCCGGCTGGCGGGATCCTGAAAACCCGACGTCTCCGGTTGAGGAGGTGCAACCGAGCACTCAGTTCAGCCCGCGACTCGGCCTCGCGCACCCGGTCAGTGAGAATGTCACTCTCCATTTCGCATACGGTCATTTTTTCCAGTTTCCCGATTATGTCAACCTCTTCCTCAATTCATCTGACCTGAACCCGGACACGCTGGCGAATCGTCAGTTTGACGCCGTCGGCAATCCCGGACTGAAACCGCAGAAGACTGTCGCCTATGAAGTTGGCCTGAAAGGCGCGCTGACGGATGTATGGGGTTTCACTGCCACAGCCTTTTACAAGGATATCACTGATCTGGTGGGGACACGCCAGGTTCGTTACGGCACAGCATACAACTATGCGGCCTTTGTCAACCTTGACTACGCCAGTGTGATCGGTTTCGAAGTCGGGCTGAACCGCATGCTGAGCGACTATTGGAGCCTCCAGACCAACTACACCTACAGTGTCGCCAAGGGCAACTCCTCCGAGCCGACGACCGGCTTTCTGGACGCCTACCAGGGAATCCCGGAAGCACGGCAGGAATACTACATGGACTTCGACCGCCGGCATGTCGCCAATGTGATGCTCGCCTGGATGACGACCCGTACCAGGTACCCGCAGATCATGGGAAAAATGATGCAGGGTTTGAATTGCGGTTTGATCGTCAATTACGCATCTGGCTTGCCCTACACGCCCTATACGGGTGCCGGCGAACAACTCGCGATGCGTAACTCCGAACGGATGGCTGGTACCGTACGAGTCGATCTACGTTTTTCGAAAACAATCCTCTATGAACCAAACCTCGGCCTGTTCCTTCGGATCGACAACCTCTTTGACCGTGTCAATCCCCTCGTGGTCGATTCCCGGACCGGCAAACCCTGGCAAACGACTCGCATCGGAAACGAGATCACTTTTGACCAGATCCACGATCCCAGCCGTGTGGACATCCCCCGGATCGTCATGGCAGGCGTGCAGGTCAACTTCTGACGGATGGTGCAATGATTGGAAAGATGGAGATCGAGTGGGTTCTCAAGATCAGACGCTCGTGGACAGCATGGGCAGTAGCCGCTGGTTTTGCGATCCTTCTTCCCTCTGGAGGCAACCTTCGCGCGGCGCATCCGGATGTTCTGCCGGGATCTCACACGATCAAAATGCAGGGGTTCACCAGCCGTGAAGGGTCGGCGGTCGGCGATCGCGCCATCGGGTTGATGGACAAAGGGCAACTTTCCAATGTGATCACAAATTTCGGCGTAATCAGCAACTTCCACACCGCCACCCCGGCGCTCCACTGGCCTCGCAACGGCACAGAGGTTCAGCACTATTGCTTCGGTTTCAGCCTGCTTGCGCTTGTGGACGGTGTGATGGTCAAGTCGATCCCCGACCCTTCAGCGGCGACCCAGGATTACACCTGGGAAGCCTATGACGGTTCGGCGGGCCTCCACTTTAACACGACTCGGAACGAAGAGAACACATCCGGCGACGGCGTCACCCCCCTCCTCGCTTCGTCGGACCGCCCCGCCACCTGGCCCATCATCGACGGAACACCGAGCTGGCCCGGCCCCTATCGTGCTAACCTGGACAACCCTGCGGAGCAGGTGGAAGGCGAGTTCACTTCTGATCGGGATATCTACGGAGTGATTCAGGATAAACGCGGGCTTGGCCTGCGTGTCGAGCAGACCGCGTACAGTTATGGCAGACCCTATGCGGAGGACATCCTGTTCGTCCGCTTCCGGATGCACAACGACAGCGACAACGATTACTCAGAGGTCTATGCCGGATTCCAGGCCGACATAAAGGCCGACTTTTTCGACGATGACCGTATCGGTGTCTGGAATGGTGACAGCACCGATCCGCGACCCTCCTTCATCTTCAAGCAAGACCTGAATGGAGTCGCCCAGCGTGATGACAGCTCCCATTTTGGCGACATGTGGGTCGGTCCGGTAGGCTGGATCGGGATGGGGCTGATTTCGACACCCGACAACCAGGGCGTGACCAGTTTCCATTACTACCACGATGACTACAGCCCTGTAAGCGATGAGGGCTTCGCTGGCTTGTTGCTGAATGATCCAACCCTGTTCGCCAATCCTGAACGCTACTTCCACGGCGATGACCCGACCTATGACGACATCTCCCTCCAGGCTGAGATCGACATGGATCATCTGCCGGGATCGGAACCGACATTCACGATTGGGACAGGTCCATTCGACCTGCCTGCGGGCGCAATGCGGGAGTTCAGCATCGCGATCGTGATTGGTGCGGACTCCACTGACCTGCGCCACAATGTCGACACCGCCTATCTCATGGGTCGTACCACCCATTTCCAGGGTAGTGGACCACCCACAACCCCCTACCTGCGCGCCACGGCACGTGACGGCCAGGTTCTCCTCACCTGGGATGCTTCCGCAGAGAGGAGTGTCGACGCGATCACCGGACTGCTGGATTTTGAGGGGTATCGTCTCTACAAATCCACCGACCGGGGCATGACCTGGGGTGAACCGGTCACGAATTGGTTTGGATTTCCGGTTGGATACATCCCGCTGCTGCAGTGCGACCTCGAGAACGGCATCACCGGGCTTGACCCCGCCTACGGCCCCAATTTCCCCACAGCCCACGCCTGGCTTGGGGATGACACCGGACTGCGTCACAGCTACCTTGACCGGGACGTAATCAACGGTCAAGAGGTCTGGTACACCATCACCAGCTATGATCGGGGCAGGTTTGACCCGGAGGATCCCCTTGCAGCCGAGCCCAGCTATGAAAGCCCCCGTGGCAGCTCGCCATTCGACAGGAACGCCGTAGCCGTTCTCCCCGGCACACGTTCCACTGATTTTCGCAGCGGTTCGCTGAGTCAGCCAGTCGAGATCCACAACCTGGTCGCAGATGGGCTGATCCAGATCGACATCATCGATAAAACCCGGCTGCTCGGACACACGTATCGGATCACCTTCAACGATGCGGACACCTTCTACGTTGCTGGCGACACACTGATCGAAACCACCATGAACCTGATCGACATCGATCGTAACTCAAGCCAGTTCAGGGACATGGTCACCGGCCAGCTTTTCGAGTACACGCACTTTCGTCTCGGCACGGATGCCCTGCCCGCTGTGGACGGATTCCGTCCTGTGATCATCGAGATCGATGAGGCGGGTGTTCGCGAGATGGGCTGGACAACGGTACAGCAGGACAGCTGCACCTTCGACTGGTGGACGGAAAATCGTTTCCCGGGTAATGTCAACAGCTTCGAGGAAATCGTCATCGGTGCCAATGACTGGCGAATCACGGTGACCAGTGAATTGACCCGCGTCGGCATGATCGGCGTGGGCTTCATCGATGTCCCGACAGACAGTGTGGATGTACCGATCCGTGTGGAAATCAGCGATCCCACTGAGACATCAGGTTGGCGGGATGTGACCAGCTTCCTTTGGGTAGGCGATCTGCGGCTCGTGTTCGACAATCCGATCCTGATGGGACCGCTCGGCTGGGATCTGACTCCGGGCGGCGCCGGGTACAACCCGAACTCGACTGGCAATCTCTGGCCGGATATCCTGATCCTGCGTGACGATGAGGACGATGAGAGCGGAGCCCTTATTTACCTGAAAACTCAGAACGGGCCTGCGGATGCCACCCCGCCGGAAGAAGGCGATCAGTTCACCATCATCACCTACAAACGGTTCTCTTCGGAGTTCGCATACGAATTCGTGACAGACGAATCCTCGTTTTCAAGCATGGCGGATTTGTCACGTATCAAGGTGGTGCCGAATCCCTACATCGTGCGTAGCGGCTTTGAGGTCGATGCCAACGATGCCCGTGTGATGTTTACGCATCTTCCCTCGAAGTGCGAGATCACGATTTACACGGTCGCCGGTCAGATTGTTGACACAATCAGGCATGAGTCTCCTGCAGGAGATGGGTTTGCTTACTGGGACCTGCGCAATCGACAGGGGCAGGATATTGCCTATGGTGTGTATGTCTATGTGGTGAAGACCGACACGGGGGAGAAACAGACCGGAAAACTTATGGTGATCCGTTAGCAAACAGGAGGTTCCGTCAGACACGCTCGTTCGACAGAACCTGAGCCGAAACAGCAGCCAGAACCGCGAGTCCTCGCAAGGAATCCTGCGGCTGTTTCCGGCTGTTCATGTTGCCACATCGCCTGGAGCCCACCGGTCTCGAGGGGGAGTCCTGCCAATCATCCCTCTTACAACCTGAGCAGCTTGGCAACGGTCAATACTGCTATTCCCCCATGAATTGCTTTGCTGTCTGTACGATGCTTTCCACCGTGAACCCGAACTCCTGGAACAGAACCTCCGCCGGGGCTGATGCGCCAAATCGCTCCAGGGAGACAGACCTTCCCGTCCTGCCCACATAACGATCCCAGCCGAATCCGACACCCATCTCGATGCTGATCCGCTTCGTCACACCAGCGGGTAAAACGGAAGCACGGTACTCTTCATTCTGAAGTTCAAATACCTCCCAGCAGGGCAGACTCACCAGGCGAACCTTCACCCCTTCTTCCTGCAAAACCTCCCACGCTTCCAGAGCGAGTGGCACCTCGCTCCCCGTGGCGAGCAGGATCAGATCAGGGTTTCCGTCACAATCCGCGAGGACGTACCCGCCCCGTTCGGCTTGTGCAGCCGGCGCGTAACGGTTACGGTCAATCGTTGCCACTTTCTGCCGAGTCGTCAGGATGGCGCTCGGTCCGGTGCGATGCTCCATCGCCATCTTCCATGCCACGACTGTTTCGTTTGCATCCCCCGGACGCCAGACCTGCAGGTTTGGAATGGTGCGAAGGGCGGCTATGTGCTCGACCGGCTGGTGGGTTGGCCCATCCTCCCCAAGCCCGATGCTGTCATGGCTGAAAACGAAAACGACGGGAAGATGCATCAATGCTGCCAGACGGATCGGCGCTCGCATGTAGTCGGCAAACTGCAGGAAGGTTCCGGTGTAGGGACGCAGTCCGTAGAGCGCCATGCCGTTCGCAATGGCGCCCATGGCGTGTTCACGGACCCCGAAGTAGATGTTTCGCCCACCTGGCTGCTCTGGCAGAAAATCACTTTCTCCGGCGAGCATGGTCATCACTGATCCGGCAAGGTCAGCACTCCCACCGATCAGGGCACGGTGATCTTTAGCCAGGGCATTCGTGACCTCACCCGAAACATTCCGTGTCGCCACTGCTTTGCCAGCATCGAAAGTCGGCAGCGCTGAAAGATCGATCGTCCGTTCCACCCCATGCACCAGCTCTGTGTAGAGAGCTGCGGAGTCCGGATTGGAGGAACGCCAGGTGTCGAGTTCGTTCAGCCAGTCCTCATGTAGGTTTCGTCCCCTGTCAGCAGATTCGCTGTAGAGGGCGTACACCTCGTCCGGAACGAAGAAGGGATCGGAGTGAGGCCAGCCGAGAGCAGCCTTGGTGAGCCTGATTTCTTCTTCTCCGAGCGGCGCACCGTGGGCCTTGGCGGAGTCCTGTTTGTTAGGGCTGCCATAGCCGATATGGGTCTTGACCGCAATGAAACTCGGTTGTTCCTTTTCGCTCTGAGCCTGCAGGATTGCATTGTAGAGTTCAGCGGGGTCAGTTCCATTGACCCGTTGCACGTGCCAGCCATAGGCGGCGTACCTGGCGGGCACATCCTCAACCCATGCCTTCTCTGTAGAACCATCGATGCTGATACGATTGTCGTCATACAGGACCACGAGACGATCAAGTTTCTGACGGCCTGCAAGGCTTGAGGCCTCCCCGCTCACCCCTTCCTGCAAATCGCCATCACTTACCACCGCATAGATGTGGTGGTCCAGCGGATCGAACCCACTCGTCGCCGTTCCCAACTGTTCACGAACGTAACGCTGCGCCATCGCCATTCCGATCGCGTTGGCGATCCCTTGCCCAAGCGGGCCGGTGGTGGTCTCGACTCCGGGTGTTTCCATATACTCCGGATGCCCCGGGGTCTTCGATCCCCACTGACGAAACTGCTTCAACTCCTCCATCGTGAGGTCATACCCCGCGAGATGCAGCAGTGAGTAGATCAATGCGCTGCCATGCCCGCAGGAGAGAACGAAGCGGTCGCGCCCCGGCCAGTAGGGATTGTCCGGGTTAAAGTGCATGAACCTTGTCCAGAGCAGGTGGGCTGCGAGAGCAAATCCCATCGGCATGCCCGGATGGCCACTGTTGGCTTTCTGGACCATGTCCATGGATAAGGTTCGGATCGTGTTTACAGCAAGATTGTCCAGTTCGGACCAATTCAATGGCTGCGCGATGCGCTTCATGAGCATCCTCGGAGGGGGTGGAAGGCGAGACTCCTCGCCTCGTCCTGCGAAAGTTGCGGGGAATATGTCTAACCTTCTCGGATGGATCAAGCGTCTCGTGAGCGGTGTATATTGACGGTGAGACGAAAGCACGTCAACAAGGCACATTCCACAGACTCAACCGGGACAGGTATGGAGCATCGCCAGCACAAGAAAGAGAGGCCTGTCATCTGGCTGACAGGTGCCAGTGGCGGACTGGGGCGAGGGATTGCGAAACGATTCGCCGATGCCGGGTACCGCCTCGCGCTGCACGCCAACCATCACCCGGAACCGGTGCGCCAGCTTGCTGCTCGTCTCGCAGCGACTGGTCATGAGGCGATCGTGACCAACGGGGACCTGGCGGATGAGGGTGTCGCTCAGGCTGTCGAGGATCAAATCTGCCAGCTGTTGTCCCCCCCCTATGCCCTCGTTCACCTCGCGGGACCATTCATTCGCAAGCCGATTGTGGATCACGACCGCAGTGAATTTGACACTATGATGGCTGGAAATGTCACAACCCTGTTCGAATGCTGTCGAGCTGTGATCCCCGGAATGCGTGAACGGAGACTCGGCAGAATCATTTCAGTCGCGATGGCGGGCGCCCACCTGACTCAGCCCATGCGTCTCACCGGCCCACACCTCGCAGCTAAAAGTGCGGTTGTCGCCCTGACACGCACTCTGGCGATCGAAGAGGCGGGTGCAGGTATCACAGCCAATGTCATAAGCCCTGGCAACATCAAGGAAAAAGAGCTGGGACGTGACGAGGCGAGGAAACGCAACGCCGGTCCGGCTTTTCCCATGCGTTTCCCGGGCAGCTATGAGGACCTTGCGGACGCCATGCTTTTCCTGCTCTCACCCCATGCAGACTATGTCACTGGTGCGGTCCTCGAGGTTACAGGAGGCTGGATGGGCGATGACTGGCGAATCGGGAAGTGAGATAGGAAGGTTCTTTTCGGCTACCTGAAGGCGTTGCGGATTCTTACAAGCTTTGTGCGGCTGACTCCTGGGGATGTTCGGGCTGGTTTTCAGCGAAGTGGAGACCTGCCGGACATCGTTCGTATCTCGAAGAAGTGGGTCATTGCGAGCCGTTTTCGCGAAAGGGAAAACCAGCGTGACAATCTGTCTTTGATGTTCTTACGGTGAACTGCAGATTGCCTCGCCGCCCCGCGACTCGTGAGGAGCCTGAAAACTTCACGAATGAATTGTTCCCTGTTGCACAATTTCCTGCGGGCGTTTTAGGTTGACGCTTCATTCACAGCCGGTTGCTTTCCAACCAGACCGATCGGGGTGGTATGGCGAGGTCTCGCAGACGAAAACTGGGTCGTGACGAGAAATTCATCCTGGATGTTCTCGTTGCGCTTGTCGTTCTTCTTGTCGGGATACGTTACCTGCCGGGTGCCTGGCTTATCTCCTTCGAATGGCTGACCGGGAACCAGGTTGCGCGGATCGGCTTTGCCCTGCTCGCTCTCTTGTTTGCCCTGTTTAATTATCTGCGGAAAAGGCCACTCACGGGTAGCATTGCGCTTGTTCCAATGCTCGTAGTACTGATCGAATTGGCAGTTCACCTCCCCTTTCACCGCCATGTCGACCTGCCGCTGGGCACCGCCACCGCCCGGATTCTGACCTTCAACGCAGGTACTCGTCCCATCGCATCGAGCCTGACGGGCATCCAGAACTCTGGCGCGGATATCGTTTGCCTGCAGGAGGTGTACGTTGCCGGACTCGAAGATTTTCTCGTGAAAGCGGGTGAATCGGGGTATGAGAGCCGGTTTGTGCTGCTGAGGGATGATGCGGGGATGGGAACGGTGATCCTCAGTCGTGAATCGATCACGGTCACCGACACCTTGTTCACGTCGTCCTGGAATGAAAAGATCCGGCGTTTCGCACAAGTCCAGACATCAGTCGATGGCATTCCGATTCGAGTCGTTTCGCTGCAGCTTGAATCCACCAACCGCAAGCAGGACCTCTACGGTGTGATCGAAAGCTGGAAGCTGCGTCTCGAGCAGGCGGAACGTGTTCGGGATGCGATCATCGGGGGCAGCCTCCCGATCGTGGTGGCGGGTGACCTCAATTCAACCCCGACCAACCGAGCGATCCGTCCCCTCCTGCGTGCATTCAATGATTCATGGCGTGCCAGTGGATTCGGCGTCGGTGGAACCTGGCATCACCGTTTCCCGCTGTTCCGGATCGATTATGTGCTTTACTCGGGTTTCGAAGGTGCCGCAAATCCCGAGATCTTCCATATGGGTGAGAGCGACCACCTCGCTTATCAGGTCGACCTGCTACTACCCGCCGGGAGAGTGGAAAACAGTGAAGGTCTGCCTACCTCTCCATAACGGTTTGAGCGAGCAGACGGCCCTTCGGAGTCAACTGCAGATATTCCTTATCGTAGCGGATCGCATCCGCCCGCACCAGGTGACGGATCACCTTCTTCGCGAATGGCTCCTCCCACCTCAGATGCTCACCAAGATGGTCCACTCTGCATTCCTCCATCGCCTCCGGCAGGTTTTCATGGTTGAGTAAGTGCACTGCCAGTGCGGCTCCAGCGAAGGAAATCCGCTGATAGGCACGCCTTCTGGCAATCGCCAGAATACCACGGCGTGGCGCATAGAGGAAGACCGCGAGGAAGAAGAATCCGGTCATCGTGGCCATCATACCTGCGATGGAGACATCCAGCAGATGCGCAAGCCAATACCCGCTGAGGGCGCTTAGCACTCCGAAGAGCACCGAGAGGGTGAGCATCCTGGAAAGACGATCGGTGAGCAGCCAGGCTGTCGCGGGTGGTGCAATCATCAACGCCACGACAAGCAGGCTTCCCACCGCCTCGAACGCCCCGACTGCCGTGACCGATACGACCGTCATCAATCCGTAATGCAGCAGAACGGGTGAAAATCCGAGGGCGGCGGCGAGTCCCGGATCGAAAGTCGCCAGTTTTAATTCTTTGAAAAACAAAATAATGAACAGGAGGTTTAGCAAGAGGATGCCCCCCATCAACCATAACGCTCTCGGGCCGAAATCCAATCCCATGAGCGTCAGTCGGTCGAAGGGTGCAAATGCCAACTCGCCCATCAGTACAGCATCGAGGTCCAGGTGCACATGGCTCGCATAACGACTGATCAGGATCACACCGATGCTGAAAAGAAGCGGGAAAACCAGCCCGATGGCGGAATCGGCATGCACTCGCTTCGTTCGATTCAGCAGTTCGACAAGCACGACTGTCAGCACGCCTGTCGCTGCTGCGCCAAAGACCAGGAGGGGATGGGAGAGGTTGTGCACGACAAAGAAGGCGAGGACAATCCCGATCAGGATGGAATGACTGATCGCATCGCTCATCATCGCCATACGTCGCAGCACGAGGAACACCCCCGGCAATGCAGCCGCAGCCGCGACCACCATGGCGATTAGCTGGACTTCGATCTGCGCGGTGCTCATCTCAGGGTTCCCATTTCTTGACAATCATCTCGCAGCGTGCCACTCCCTTAGCCGTGAGATGCCAGTCGCCCTGTCTGTCCATTTCCACAAACCCTTCCCTCCTGAGCTCACGCAACCTTGCTTCAATCCCGATTCGTCCTCCCGACAGGGCGCCGATGGCCGCCGCTTTGTGTCCATAATCGGCTTCTTCATGCTGGCGGGCGAGGAGCATCATGTTTCCGAGAACCGTGTCGAGACGGAGCCTTGACCGGTTCCGTGCTTGACGCACCCAATCCCAGACAAGCCCCCTGTTGGGCGCGAAAGCGAGGGAAAACGCCACAATCAGGCTGATGATCACAACAATCGAAGGTCCGGTCGGAAGTTGGCTCGTGCTGCTGCTGAGGATCGCGCCGCACACCCCTGCAAGCGCACCGAAGAATGCCGACAGCCCGACCATGACCGAGAGGCGGTCGGTCCATTGACGTGCCGCAGCGGCGGGCGCGACGATCATGGCACTCATCAGCACGACACCCACTGTCTGTAATCCAATCACAATCGCCACGACAATCATGCTGGTCATCACCGTATCCAGCAGCCTGACACGGTAGCCGAGTGTCGCTCCGTACTCCGGATCGAAGCTGATCAGTTTCCACTCCTTCCACAGCAGAACCAGCAGCAGCAGGACAGGTGCAGCAAGCAGAGCCATAGCCTGGACATCGCCCACCATCAAGGTCGCTGCCTGCCCGAATAGAAAGCTGTCCAATCCCGCCTGCGAAGCGAGAGGCATCTTCTGGATCCGTGTAAGCAAGACAAGCCCAAGCCCGAAGAACACCGAGAGAATCAATCCCAGCGCGGCATCCTCACGGATGCGTGTATTTCGCACCACCGCAAGGACAAGCAGGGTGCCGAGCCAACCTGATACTGCAGCTCCCAACAGCAGAATCAGCGGCGCTTTGCTCAGGGTCAACAGAAATGCCAGAGCAATACCCGGCAGGGTTGCGTGGGCAACAGCATCGCCAAGCAGGGCTTGCCGTCTCAGCACGGCAAAAGCCCCCAGGGTGCCACTCGTCAGCCCGAGCAACGCTGCACCGAGCGTCACGGTGCGGAGGGTATAATCGGTGACGAGCAGTCTCAAAAATTCGCCACTCACAGCCCGACCTCATCCCTGAGTCGTTCACCGTTCAGACTCGTATTCCGCGCCTGCGCAAGCTCCTCCTCCCCGAGGAATCCGATCTTCCCGCCGTACGCCAACCGGAGGTTTTCGCTGGTGAAGACTTCGCTGACCTGCCCGCTGGCAATGCGCCGCACATTCAAAAGAGTGACCCAGTCGAAATACTCACCCACCGTCTGGAGGTCGTGGTGGACGACAATCACGGTCTTGCCCGCTTTGCGCATGTCGCGCAAGAGGTCCACAATCGCCCGCTCAGTGGTGGCGTCCACCCCCTGGAAGGGCTCGTCCATCAGGTAGAGCATCGCATCCTGCATCAAGGCCCGTGCGAGAAAGACCCGTTGCTGCTGCCCGCCAGAGAGTTGGCTGATCTGACGGTCCGCATATTCAGCCATCCCGACACGATCCAATGCAGATAGCGCTTCCGCATGTTCGTTCCGACCCGGTCGTTTCAGCCAGCCAAGCCGAGCATATGCCCCCATCATTACCACATCGATCACCGTCGTCGGAAAGTCCCAATCGACCGAACCTCGTTGCGGTACATACCCCACTCTCGAACGAACCATCGAATAGGGTTTGCCGAAGATGCGCACCTCCCCCGCAGCGGATTTGACAAGCCCGAGAATCGCCTTCATCAGGGTGGTCTTCCCGGCGCCGTTCGGGCCGACAATCGCCATCAACAAACCCTGGGGCACTGCGAGGTCGATGTCCCAGAGGACAGGTTTGTCACGATAGGCAACTGTCAAGTCGAAAACCTCGACCGCCATGCCGCTTTGCGCTGCCTCACTCGCAGTACCGTTGGCCATCTTACCCATTTTGCTCACTCATGCTGGTCGTTTCCGCGCAGTGAATGCACGATAGTCCGGACATTATGCCTGACCATGCCGAAATAGGTCCCCTCAGGAGTTCCGGGGTTGCCGAGAGCATCCGAGTACAATTCTCCGCCAATCGTCACCTCGAATCCCCGGGCACGTACTGCGGCACGCACCGCTTCTATGGTACGCGGCGGTACAGAGGACTCGACAAAGATTGCGGGGATCCTGCGAGTCGCGATCATATCGGCAAGCGCGATGACATCACCCGTCCCCGCTTCAGCAGCCGTGCTGATCCCCTGCAGGCCATACACCTCGAAACCGTACGCTCGGGAGAAGTAACCGAATGCGTCATGGGCAGTAACCAGGACACGTTTTCCATCCGGAATCTTCAATGCCTCGTTCAAGGTCCACTCATGCAGATGATCCAGGCTGTCGCAATAGGCGGCGGCTCTCGCTTTGTAGGTGACCGCATTCGCAGAGTCAAGCGCAGCGAGAGACGCTGCGATCGTATCCGCCACATGCTTCCACAGGGAAAGATCAAACCAGATGTGTGGATCATACTGAACCCCTGTGGACGCACGTCCGACAATCAGCCTTTCGGAGGTTGGAACCGCCTCCCCAACCGCTACCGATGGAATACGGCCTGCCATCCGCTCGAAGATCTCACCCATCTTGCCCTCGAGATGCAGGCCACCATAGAGGATCAAATCCGCTTCTGCCATCCGGGTGACATCCCCCTCACTCGCCTTGTAGAGATGGGGGTCGATCCCCGGACCCATCAGATTGACAACCTGGACATGCTCCCCACCGATGAACTTTGCTGCATCTGCGATCATGCCGACGGTTGTCACGACGCGAATCCCCGGGGATTGCTGAGAACGTGTGCAGCCAACAGCAAGGAGCAGTGGCAGCAGCACGATGGCAATTGTAGATAGTTTGCGGAGGAATTTCATCATTACTTCACCCTTTCAATGCCTCCCCCAGCCTGAAATTCCGCAAGCTCAAAGCGGATATCAGCCGAAAGTTAGCGGATACTAAGATTCGGGGCAAGCAGCTCGCCACATCTCCTGCTCCCCGCCTCCAGGGTTGAGGAGTTGCAGGGGGGAGCTGTTCCATGCTTCAATCACCCGCCTGCGGCTCTTCGTATCATAAGGGGACAGCTCTCGCGGTCGGTGGGCGAAGATAGACCAGCACCACCGCGAGGATGAGAATCGGCGAACCGATCAGCAGGCCATTTGATGGAATTTCCTCAAGCAGTACGTAGGCGAGGATACTCGCTCCGATGGGTTCGCCAACCAGCGAAATGTTGACCGCCAATGCAGAGAGGTAACGTGACGACCAGTTCAGCAGCGAATGACCGATTACTGTCGGCACAAGCCCCAGCAGCAGCATCGCCCACCATGTCCCTGCAGCGAACGGCCCGAAGGATTGCCCAGTGACCAGGGAGAGAATCAGCAGTCCAAGCGCAGAGATCCCGAAGACCGGCGTCAGATAGAGACTCAATGGGAGTCGCGGTTCGCCTTTCATCCGCTCGCCACGTACCAACCGTGCAACAAAGAGATACCCGCCGGCCGCCGCTGCGCCAACCAGGGCGAGGAGGTCGCCGTACAAATGGGCTCTGCTGAGACGCATGTCGCCACCAAAAATCATGCCCGCCCCCAGCAGGGTAAGGATGAATGCAATGATGTGGAATCGGTTGAGCTTTTCGTGCAGGATGAAATGCGCGGCCACAGCCACCATGAAGGGCTGCGTAAGGATAAGAAAAACCGCGGAAGAGACCGTGGTGTAACTCAGCGAGCTGATCCAGGTGGCAAAATGCAGAGCAAGCAGAAGCCCTGCAAGCCAGATCAGGTACCATTGCCGTCTGCTGGGCTTACTCCCCTGCGAGGTGATCCAGTCCCGCCAGAAAAACGGTGCCCACACAAGCGTTGCCACAGCCATCCTGTAAAACGCGATCACGAAGGGGGAGGCTTCCCCCGCATAACGGATCAAAATGGCCGCCCAGGCGTAGGCGAACATGGCAAGAAGAGGCGCAATCCAGGCGTGGCGTGGGGTTGGATACATTCACTTATCCTTCTGTCGTGTGTGAATATAGGGGCCTCACACGAATTTGTCCGCCTCGCTCTCGGCAATCGGTTGACAAGATCGCCTGGAAGTCACAAGTCGCCACTTCATCAAAAGCCTGCCGCAATGCTCGAAAATCAGCGTAATTGTGAACGTAGCGAAGCGAAGTGTGGCAATCTGTTGCTGGCTCCTCCTGAGGATACGTGCATGAGATCAGCGATCAAGTTCGCTGAGAGGCTGGTGGGCTGCGTAGCCCTTGACCAAATGACATTCAATTGCCATAGCGAACATTGGTCCAGCCGATCAGCAGTGGTTCTCGTGAGGATGCATTCGACGTGTTCAGTGTCAACTACAGATTGCCGGGCTTGTTTTCGCGCGCGCGAAAAAGGCTCGCAATGCCTTACTTCTTTGAGGTGCAATGAGTGTTCGGACAGGTCCGAAGAGCCGTCCCACGAGGGACAGTCACCAAGATCAGGAGTTTTAGAAAGGCTGGTGGATCGATAACCCGACAGCCATCCACCCGACTGCATGGAACTCTTTTGTGTTTGCGGAGTAGTATTGCAGGCAGGGTTAGGCAATCCTGACATTCGAGAGGCAACTGGGATATCTCGATGCGAAAACAGCTTGGCGTTTTGTCACTCGGCCTGAGTCTGACGATCTGGACACTGCCGCTGCTGGCCGCTGAAACCACATTCTCCATGCGGCCGACAACCGCGGCACAAGTCTGGGAGACGATTGAGGAAGAGTCCGCACAAGCGACTCTTGTGAACATCTGGGCGACCTGGTGCCAACCCTGTCGTGAAGAGATGCCCGACCTGCTGCGTATCCAAAGCGACCTGCGTCCGCAGGGATTTCGTCTCCTGCTGGTCTCCGCTGATTTCCTGCGTAACCAGCCTGCTGCGGAATCCTACCTGCAGGGGCTTGGAGTGACTTTCCCGACCCTGATCAAAGATCAAAAGGACCAGGAGTTTATCGACGGTATCCATACATCCTGGAGCGGTGCGCTTCCCTTCTCCATACTTGTCGACAAGGAGGGAAACGTAGTCAGGAGTTGGGAAGGTAAAGAGGATTACGCTGAGTTCTTCAAAGCAATCCAGCCACTGCTTGCTGGTGAATAGTACCCTACAACCCATTGCGAGGTGAGTATGTCAGGAAAAATTCGGTTTGTCATGCTGTTGAGTGCTGTCTTGCTGCTGGCGGGCTCCTCCTTCGCCCTTGAGATCGGCGCAGCAGTCCCCCACGCCGAGCGTGCCATGAAGAATGTCGATGGGTCGATGGTCTCGGTTCAGTCGGTTAAAGGTGAGAAGGGGGTGATGGTCATCTTCTCCTGCAACACCTGTCCCTACGTGATCGCCTGGAACGAACGGATGACAGAACTGGGCAAGAAAGCGCAGAAGAACGGGATCGGGGTCATCGTGATCAATTCGAATGACCCGAAGGTCCAGCCAGGTGACAACATGGATGCCATGGTCGAAATGGCGAAGAATACCGGCTACACCTTCCCCTACGTGGTGGATGAAGAGTCGATGATGGCGAAAGCGTTCGGAGCGACCCGCACACCTGAAATCTTCCTCTTCAACGCGGACGGCAAGCTGGTCTACCACGGTGCGATCGACGATAATTCGCAGGATGCTTCAGCGGTGGAAAAACACTACCTGCGCGATGCGATTCATGCCGTCAAGAAGGGGACCGCGATCGAGACCACGCAGACTAAAGCAATCGGCTGCACGATCAAGTTCCATTCCTGATCAATGAATGTCCGATCCCCGGACAGTATGCCATTTCCCTTGGGAAACGTCGTGCTGTCCGGGACCGTTTTACGGCTCACTCAGTCTCGGAAGATTCAGTCGCCGGAGAGTCTGTTTCTGCGGTGTCAGCCTCGGCAGGTCTGGTACCGAGTGTATCCGGACGCAATGTTGCCCCGCCTCGTGCCTGTCCGACCGGACGAGTCAAATCGATGGAATCAAGCCTCGGGGGTTGAGCTCCTGTCGACCCCAGCACTCCGCGACGAACCCGCCGGACCCCCATCTCGTCGATGTAGATCGTCACCACACGGCCCTCTTCCCCCAACACACCCAGGTCGGTCGATCCAAGCGTCAGTTTCATGCCGGCTGCATTGCCAAGCACAACGGTGAAGAGGGAATCCGCCTCGTAGACTCGTCGCATCCCGGTTTCGAGCACGATATCGCTGAGGGGGATTGTATCACTGTCAACGGTCACCTTCAGGTAGCATCTTTGAAGCGCTTCAGCGTGTAGCAGAAGTGGACGACCGGGCGCGACTTCCGTAAAGGGTTCGGCTTCCTCGCTGTCAAGAGTGACCGAACCGTCCGACTCCTCCCCTGCATCAGCCTCAGCCACCTGTTCCTGACGTTGCCGCTCAGGTTCCACAATCGGCGTGCTCGTCCTGACCGGCGGGGTAACCTTGCGGCTGGGAGTATCCTGTGCCAATTGCCCTGTATCCCGCTGATGCTCCTGCACTACCTCGTCGAAGGGGATTTCTTCCACATTGGAGGATGATTCTCCGCGGGGCCAGAAAACGATCACAAGCACGACCAGCAGCACCAGCCCGCCCAGGATGTACCAGGTGGGCAGACCACGATTGGAGACGGGCGTAATCGAGTGCGAAGGAGATCGAGGAGGAACGGTATCACCGGCGAGGGTAAACTTCAACGGTTTGCGGATTTCCTCAGGTTCATCCGTTTTTTTCTTTTTCTTGACAGGCTTCTTTGCTTTCAGGTCTCGTTGCAGGGGTGAATCCTCTGAATCGTACACCCCCGGCACCGGCACCGGCGGTTCATCTACAATATTGTCAAACTGTTCCAGAACCTTTCCCACCTCCAACCCCACGATCAAAGCATAGGTTCGGAGAAAGGAACGAACGTAAGCGTGCGGCAGGAAATCCCACTCACCAGCTTCCATCTTCTCGAGGTAGTTGAGCGCGATCTTGCTCTTCTCGGAAACCCGGGCAAGATCGAGCCCCTTATACTCCCGCGCCGCTCTCAGCTCTTCGCAGAATTTCTTCTTGGGGTCCTGAAAGGTCAGCTCACTCATGTTCCAGCCTTTTCAAGGTCGACAACCGAGGTTCACCAGCTCGCCACACGATCGAGAATCCTTGCGATCGGCAGCCCGACTACATTAAAAAAGCAGCCTTCAATCTTTTCGACAAAGGGCGCCGCCCGCCCCTGGATGCCATACCCGCCCGCTTTGTCGAACGGCTCACCACTCATGATGTAGTCATCGATTTCCCACTCGCGCAAGGTACGCATCCGGACCGTGGTGATCTCGCACGACGCTTCACTCAGGCCTTGTGAGGGGTAGCTCAGGGAGTAACCTGTGATCACCTGGTGAGCGCACCCGGAAAGCCTGCGGAGCATGGTGGAAGCCTCGCCAGCGTTCCGAGGCTTTCCGAGGATATCTCCATCTACAACGACAATCGTATCCGCGGCGAGCAGCACACCTTCACCCACCTCCGGGGCGACAGTCTCCGCTTTTCTACGTGCGTTGACCACCGCCAATTCTTTCGGCGAGTGACCGTTCTCAATTTCCTCGACAATAGCGGGCAGCACTCGTGGTTCAATTCCAACCTGCCGCAGAATCGCCAGACGTCGTGGCGATGCGGAGGCCAACGTCCACCGCAGGTTTTGTGCCTTCATCGAGCACGAACCAGGTCGATCCTGCCCCACGAGGTGCGTATCACCTCCCACTCCCCTCCAGCGGTGGCGAATTGTTCCTGCAACCGACGGGCGATCACATCGCTTGTTCCCTCGACTTCCGAATAACAGGTCAGCCCCAGCGGGGAGAGGTTCTTGCGATACGCCGCTCGAACACCGGGCAGGGATGCGACACGTTCGATGAGCAGATCGGCTTCCTGCTGATTCGCCCCCTCGAAGTAAAGGGTCAGGGGCAACGTATTGACTCGCTGCAATGCCCAGAGACGTACAACATCACTGACAAGGATGTCGACCAACGGTCGCACCGCTTCGGAGATGGCACGTGAACCACCGGCGGTCGGGTCGATGTGGGGGGAAGCAGCCTGACGGCGACGGCTGACCAGAACCTCACGCGTATCCGCCATCACCAGGGAAATGTCCGCATCCGCCTGGACACTCACCATCCCGGCTCGGGTCAGCACTTCAGGGGTCGTACCTTCACGTGCAACGATGCGTCCTGTCAGCAATAGGTCCGGTTCAACGCCAGTCATGCCAGAATCGATCACCCTGAAGCCGTGCTCAGACAGCCGGTCATGAATGATTGTCGCCGCCGCGGCAGAACTGGTGTCCCCGTTGTTGACCTCCAGGATGTCGAGCTGAACGATCGGAATACGCATCCAGCGCAGGAGGAGATTACGTGCGAGGGTGTCGGTGACAAGTCCGTCGATCACCGGCTCCACCGCCACTTTCAGCTCCACCTGGTAATCGTTCATTCCGGAAGGGCCTTCGCTGAGGATTTCATAAAGTCGCACATACCCTGAAGTGTGAGAATGAACGAGATTCGCCACGAGTTCGTAATTGCGTACAAAAGATTCAGCACCGATGACCATCCCGACAGAGGTTTCGACTGCCCGTCTCTGGGCGTCATGGATGGCGGCTTCACGATTTGGACCGATACCGGTAGTCTCGATCAGCGTCAGCTCACCCCTGGAGACGGAGAGACTGCCGAGGGAGAGACCCAGCAGCGTCACGAGCAGAACACGTTGATAAATATGCATGGAATTGACTCCCACCCCGGATACATGTGATGTGTGAACAGCTTTTAATATACGTTGTCCTCGGAGGAAAATGCTTGCATGGTTGCATTCCAGGGTCAATATCTTTGGGTCCTCACAAGAATTTGTTCGGCTGTCTCTGGCCAGTCCGTTTGTCAAGATAGTCTGGAGGCCGAAGGTCTCCAGGGATATCCTGACAACCAGGCAGCGAACACCTTGTGGTAAGCCCTTGTTTTATTGAAAACAATTCGCCTGAGTCGATGAAGAGAAGTGCTTCCGGGGATGTGTCGGCTGCTCCTCCCTGAACTCATCCAGCACATGTGTTCTCAATAAATCGATGGTCGATTCAGGATGTCTGTCCTGGGCGGTCAAGTCGCGCCGAGAGACAACGCCGCTCTTACCTCTCTGCAAATTTGACCGCTGATCAGACACACGTATTCTCAGGAAGAGCCATATCTTCTCGTCGCATTCACAGTGCGGGCGAAAAACCGGACTCGGTCCCGCTTGTGTTGCCGATCTTTTTTCCTCATTTTACGGGATGTTATCCGTGATGCAGGAGTTCCTTAGCACTGGATCGAACCACAATGGTTGTCATCGTCTTGCTCACGGTCTTGCTGGTCGGCTACGGGGTCTATGAATACGCCGGACACATCCGGCGAGTCCATTCGATTCCTGTGCGGGTCCATGTCAATGGTACCCGCGGTAAAAGCTCCGTGACCCGTCTCATAGCGGCGGGTCTGCGAGCCGGCGGCCTCAAGACCCTCGCAAAGGTCACAGGCACCCTGCCCCGAATTATCGATGAACACGGCCTCGAAATCCCGATCACTCGCCTGCACCCGGTGAACATCATCGAACAGGTCAAGGTGTTTCGCTTCTTTCACCGGCACAGACCGGAAGCCGTTGTTGTCGAATGCATGGCAGTTATGCCCGATTATCAGTGGATTTGCGAACACCGTTTTGTCCATGCTACTGCGGGGGTGATCACCAACGCACGCATGGACCATGTCCGCGAGATGGGTCCCTCCCTGCACAACATCGCCAATTCTCTGGCCAACACCATTCCGGAGGCGGCGCCGATCTTCACTGCGGACCGCAGGGATGAAGTGCTCGAAATCTTCCGCAAACGTGCCGTGCCGCTGCGCAGCACTGTCGTCCGAACCGACCCGACCGAGATTGACCTGGATATCATGCGCAGGTTCAGCTACATCGAGCACCCCGACAATGTCGCTCTCGCGCTGGCGGTTTGCGAATTTTGCGGCGTTGATCGTAGCACCGCGCTCAATGGGATGGTTGCTGCCCACCCCGACCCGGGTGCTCTGAAGGTGTTCAAGGTGATTTCTGAAGGACGTGAAGCGCTTTTCCTCTCTGCCCTCGCCGCCAATGACCCGGAATCCACTCTGGTCACCTGGAGGCGGTCCCAGGAGCTCTACCCGATTGCGGGCAAGAGGATCGTGCTGCTGAATACACGAGGCGATCGCTTCGACCGGAGCCTCCAGTTGGTCGAGATGATGGCGAAGAGCATGGATTTTGACCTGTTGCTCTCGATGGGTGAAAGCACGGAGATGCTTGCGCCGCACTTGAGACGTGCCGGGATTCCCGGAGAGAAAGTGAAACGAATCGGGCATCTCAGCGCGGAAAAAGCATGGCAGGTGATCTGGGATGAGATAGAGACGGATGCCTTTGTCTTTGCCATGGGCAATGCAGGGCATGGTGGTCTTGCCGTTGCGGACCTGTTCCGCAAGAGGAGAGTTCAGAATGGTTGAGATCGCGGTGGGGCTGGGTGTCGCCTTCAGCCTGGTATTCAGCGAAATTTTTGGTGTCGCTGCCGGTGGAATTGTCGTTCCCGGTTACGTGGCCTTGAACCTGAACAACATCTGGATGCTTGTCGGAACCCTGCTGGTCAGTTTCGTCACATTCGGCGCTGTGCGGCTGACCTCGCTTTTTGTCTTTATTTACGGTCGCCGCAGACTGATCCTGGCCATTCTGCTCGGATTCATTTTCGGTGCGATTCTGCGGAACATCATGCTGCATTCAGCATTCATCGGCGCGACAGACATCCGTCTCGAGGCAATTGGCTACATCATTCCCGGTTTGATTGCCAACTGGATGGAACGCCAGGGTGTCTTTCGCACCATCGCCGCGGTGACCATCGCCTCGGTCGTTGTCAGGCTTGCAGTGATGCTGGTACTCGGAGGGCAGATCCTTGCTTAGTCCACGCCGCTACCGCCCCTCCATGCGTTCCCACAGGACGCTCATCGTGCTGACTGTTGTCAGCCTTGTCATGTATCTCTGGGCGAACAGCTCGAGGGTTGTCCGTCGAACCGACCATTACGAAGAGAAGATCGAAGCATCCCGCTGGATGCAGACCGCGATGGACACACTTCGTGATGTGCAGTTCCCACGCGGATTGTTCATTGATGACGTGAATGATCCCAACCTCTCCGCGATGATCGGGCAACAGTTCTCTCCGATCACCACCGAGACCGGTGACCTGGAAGCCAAGTGGACAGCACTCAACCCGAACATGGCTGCGATTATGGTCGGGTACCTGCTGAAGCTGAATCTCCAGCCGGGTGACATCATTGCCGTCGGCATGTCCGGATCACTGCCCGGGATGAACCTTGCGCTCTATGCCGCCTGTCAGGCGCTCGACCTCTACCCCATCGTGATCACATCAGCCGGTGCCTCCTCCTGGGGAGCGAATGATCCGCTCTTCACATGGCTCGACATGGAGTCGATCCTCCTGGAACGCGGGATCCTTCGGCATGGCTCTGCTGCGGCTTCCCTCGGTGGCGGTGAGGACCTGGGACGTCAGCTTTCACCGGAAGGACGCAGGCTGTTGCGCGAAGCCATCCAGCGAAATCATCAGATTCTGATCGAGGAACCCATGCTCGAGCGAAGTGTCGAGCGGCGGATCGCAATCTATGATTCGCTCAGTGGTGGCAGCGCAATCAAGCTCTATGTCAACATCGGTGGCGGAATCGCCTCCCTCGGTCACTCCAGGAATTCAACCCTGATAGGTGACGGCCTTTCCGAGATTTTACCCAATGTCAATTATCCGCGTCGGGGTGTGATGCATCAATTCAACTCACGCGGGATACCGGCGCTCAATCTGGTGAACGTCGCGCAGATCGCTCGAGAGCATGACCTGCCCCGTTCTCCCAATCCCCTGCCAGCTCCCGGAACAGGTCGCCTTTTCAGCGAAATTCGCTATAACTTGTGGGTTACGGCAGTCGCTCTGATTGTTACGATGGCGACTCTGATCATAGTCGTGCTGTTTGATCGTCGCGCCATGCGGCTGGACCGTCCCGGCGTGGACCCGGATACGTTGATGTGATGATGAGGAACATGATGAAGGCTCGCACAGCTCGCCTTGTCGCCGGTGCACTTCTCCTGGCACTTTCGCTACCCCTTGCGCTCCAGGCAGCAGAGTGGGCAACCCTGAAGCCCTCTCGCGGCGGGAAGAAAACAAGCCTCCTGATCTCCGGTAAACGGCGGGATTACTACCGACTCGCGCCTGGCGAAATCATGGAGTACAGCATCTCAAAGGGCGATCCGGTACGGATATTCACCCGCGCAGACCTGCGTGGAAGCAAGTCGAACGAAACGATCTACTCATTCCGCCTCGGATTCGACCGTGACAACACAAGGCTGTTCGCCCGCGCCTCCACACCCGACAGCACCGTAGTCATCCGTGGAAAGGCTGCTACCGCAACCGAAAGCCGGGTGATTGAGATCGATGCCCAGAAGAACCCGAGAAAGCTGGTTGTACGACTCGATTCCAAAGCCGAGCACCCGGTCTTTTTCCGCGTTCAGCGTGAGCGGCCTGAACCGGACATTAACGGCCACTTTGTCGCCATCACGCCGGTGAGCTACACTCAGGCTGTCGGATTGTCCGTCCGTGAAAACTTGACAACCTACTATTATGTCGATCCGAACCGTAAGCTGAGTGTTGAGGTCAACGGTCCCACCACCATGAAAGTGCTTGCGCGTGTGATGCTGGATGATTCAATGCGTGGCACAGTGAAGTTTCCCCTCGCCGTATATGAGGATGGAACCCTCAAAAACACTTACCGGATCAGCACAACGGCCTCCGATGTGTCCCTGCTGGTCGATCACCCCGATCGCCGACCGACACGAGGCGACGACATCTATGTTGTGGTTCCGGAGGGGCGTCACCGCTACACTTTTGAGCTGCCTGAGAATCAGTACGATTCGATCCTGCGCTTCTTCCTTCCCGAGAAGGATTTGACTCGGGAGGCAGGTAAATGACCCCTCCGCGAGGCAAGGCACAGAGCCCGACAACAAAGCTGATGCACCGCCACACCTACCTCGCAATCTTTCTGGCTCTTGCAACTCTTCTGCTGAGTCCGCATTCTTTGTGGGCTGCGAAGAAAAAGCCCTGGACGCTGAAGGACCGGCTCAGGGTGCAGGTGCTGTACGATCTTGGCTATGACAGCAATTACCTGAACTTTTCCGAACGTGACCTGGATAAGTTTCAGAACGGCACTTTGACCTTGGTGACGGACATCGAGACGTATGATGCCCTTGTCCAGTCCGCCGGAATGAAATTTAACCTCCGCACCCCCACGATTGCGGGCTGGCGCTATGGCTTCGTGACCTACACTGTCAGCTACAACCGTTACGCCAACAACTCATTCAACAACCGGGCTGTTCACAGCCTCTGGGTGAGCCACAATCTCATCCGGCAGGTCGATTTCATCGGCAGCTACCTGTATATCCCCAATCGTTACCTCCGCGATTACTACGACCGCGATTATGGAACCTACCACGCCAGCCAGTTCGAGTACATGATCGGTGGTGCGGGGTTACGTTACTCGCCGAATAAACTGCGTGGGCTGACACTCTCCGGCCGGTATGAATCATCGACGATTTACTATAACCCACGCTTCACCGAGTATGACACCGAGGGGTGGGGAGTCAGGTTTGATGCGCGCTACCGTGTGTCACGCGCCTTGACTGTCACCGGGATCTACAAAAAACGGCTCTTCGACAATGTCGGATACACTGGAGTCGGCGCATCGGGCATACAGATCGACGAAGACTCCGAATACGGCGATGGTTCCTACGGTGAGGATTGGTTTGAGTTCCTCGCCGCCGTGCGGACCCCTTCGTTTCTTGACCGTTCGTGGAATGTGAATGCAGGCGCACGGTTCCGTCACCGCTACTATACAAGCAGTATTCCACTCACCGAGGATCCGATCCATCGAGGTCGCGAACACCTCCACTCCCTCTTCACCCTCTCTGCGAGCACGCAGATTTTGCAGAACCTTGAGGGGGGGCCTTCCCTGGAATACGAAACTCGTCGGACCGATTCACCCCTTGACTGGGTTGCCCGGGTGAAGGATTACGACAGTTGGCGTGTCGGGCTAAGTCTCAGCTATACGATCTGGTGAAGGAGGCAAGGCGACAGTCAACTGCAACGGCGGATCACTGAACACCTGGACGAGCCACCTGATTTTTTCCGAGTCATCTTACGTGAAGCGGTCATGATCCCATGAGTAGTCTGATTCATGAAATGACAGTCGTTCTCGCGATTTCCTTCGCTGTAACGACCTTCTTCTTCCTTCTCTACCGAGAGGAGCGTTCTCGCTTTCTCCTCGCCTGGGCTCTTGCCTGGCTTGCTTCCTGTCTGCGTTACAGTTTTGAACTCTGGCACTATATTGACCCCGCCGACACCAGCCTGCTCAGATATTTCAGCCTGGTCGCTGCCCTCGCCAATGGCGTTTTACTGCTCTATGGAACTCTGCATTTTCTGTATCGGCCACTGAAGAAGCGATGGCTCTATCTTTTTGCACTCCTGCTGATCTACCTCACTTTCGGCCTGTTATTTGACCTGCCCTTCGCCGCCCTCGCCCTGCCCCCGTTCCTGTTCACGGCCTATGTATTTATTTACTCAGGCTATGTGTTTCTGCGAAGCAGCAGAGTCCAGGGATCAGGCAGGTTGATCGCCGGCATTGCACTGATCGTATGGGGACTGCACAAGGCGGATTACCCCTTCCTGCGGATGAATGAAACCTTTGCCCACTGGGGCTTTCTTTTCTCGGCATTCCTCGAGGTGATCGTCGCGCTTGGGATTTTCCTCGCTTTCCTGAAGAAGGGTATCACCGAAATCCAGGAGAAGGAGCAGGTCTTTCGTTTCATCATGTCCAATGCCAGAGACATCATCTTCCGAACACGACTGACCCCCGATTTCACCTACGAATACATCAGTCCAGCCTGTTTTTCGATCCTGGGGTACAAACCAGAGGAGTTCTACGAGACCCCTGAGCTTGGCCTGCAGGTTGTCCATCCGGATGATCGTTCGATGATCGAACGGAGCCTGATGCAGCGCACCGAACCGGTGGAGATGCGTGTCTTCCGGGTGTTGCACAAGGATGGTCAGACGATCTGGATGGAACTGAACCTGAAGCACATCATCGGCGAGGAGGGGTTGCTCGAGGGGCATGAGGGGATCGTTCGCGACATCACTGCCCGCCGTCAGATCGAGGAGCAGCTCAGGCATTCGCAGAAGATGGAAGCCATCGGTCTGTTGGCGGGCGGCATTGCTCACGATTTTAACAACCTGCTGACCGCCATCAGTGGCCATGCCGATCTCGCGAAGATGCGACTCTCCGATCCCACCGGCCTGCTCAGCGACCTCGATGAGATCACACGCTCTGCCGAACGGGCAGCCGAACTGACACGTCAGCTACTCGCCTACAGCCGCAAACAGGCGATGCGCCTCTCGGTCTTCAACATCAATGATTCCCTGCTTAATCTTGAGTCGCTGCTTCATCGACTCATAGGCGAAAACATCGTCCTCGAAACGCAATATGCTGATAAGCTGTGGACGATCCGGGCGGATCCAACCCAGATCGAACAGGTGTTGATCAACCTTTCAGTTAATGCGCGCGACGCCATGCCAAATGGCGGCAAACTAACCATCCGCACCGCCAATACAACCCTGTCGCCTGAGAAAGATCGACCCGACAGCCCTGCCCAGACTGGTGACTATGCCATGATTTCGGTCTCCGATACGGGTGTCGGCATTCCAGCCGCCAACCTGCAGAAGATCTTCGACCCCTTCTTCACAACCAAGGAGATCGGCAAGGGGACCGGACTTGGCCTTTCCACGGTGTACGGGATCATCAAGCAGAGCCAGGGTTACGTTCGAGTCGCGAGTAAATCGGGCGAAGGCTCCGAATTTCGGGTCTATTTCCCCCGGTTCGATGCCGACTCCGAGCCTGCCGAGCCGCAGGTAAAACCCGCCCCTGCGGACACCAGTGGCAAAGAGTCGATACTACTGGTGGAGGATAATGAGAGCGTGCGTACTCTGGCGATTCGTCTGCTCGAGGAACGCGGTTACACCGTTCATCCCGCGTCCGACGGCGCGGAAGCGATTCGACGTATCGAAGAAGAGGGGCTCAGCTTTGACCTGGTTATCGCTGATGTCGTCATGCCCGAAATGGGCGGAGTCGAACTGGCGACACGGCTGCTCGCAATCGCGCCGGAGACTCGTCTCCTCTTCATCTCCGGCTATGCCGCCGGTCCCATCCAGAATCCGAAGGTGAGTTCCATCCCGCTGCTGACCAAACCCTTCCGTGCGGATGAACTCGCGCGGGCGGTTCGTCAGGCGCTGGGCTGAACGAATCCGACTTGCAATCGGCTCCTGCAGAGAGTACGTGCGTAAACTCAGCTGTCAAGTTCGCTTGAAGAACGCAGGTCTCCAGGCGAGCTTGGAATGTTCGGGCAGGTCTGCGGACCTGGCGGAACCATCAGACCGCTGCCGCAACAATGGGAATTGTTCACAAGTCGACTCTATTCAACGTGGAAGCCCGGAGACACGGCGTCAGTGTGATCTATTCCAGATTGGGACTCCATCCATGTGCGTCCCCCCCTCGTAAACGCCTACCTTTCCCCCATGCGTAAGCCTGAGATCCCACTGGATGGAGTCAACCGCGTCACCCTTGAAGTTGAGGAGGGTTACGCCTCCGGTCAGCGGCTCGACCAGTTGATCGTCTCACGTCTCCCGAAAATCAGTCGAAACCGTGTACAGAAGTTGATCAGCAATGGTTCCGTGCTGATGAACGGCCATCCTTGCAAGGCCTCCACAGTTGTTCAGAGCGGGGCTTCGATCGAGATTGTCTTTCCGCATCCACCGAGACCCCCGGCAAGCCCGGAGGACATTCCTCTCGAGGTTGTCTACGAAGATGACGCGCTGCTGATCGTCAATAAACCGGCTGGCATGGTTGTCCATCCAGCGGCCGGTCACAGCGGAGGCACCCTGGTGAATGCCCTGCTTGGACGGTACAGCAGCCTGCCGAACCCGGGCGGGCCGACCGTACGACCGGGAATCGTCCACCGGTTGGATAAGGAGACCTCCGGCCTGCTGGTGATCGCCAAGAACGAGCAGGTGATGACTGCTCTGGCACGCAGGTTTCACGACCACGACATTGAACGGGAATATGTCGCCCTTGTCTGGGGTTGCCCGCCCGAGAAAGGCACAATCGACGCGCCCATCGCACGCCATCCTGGCAACCGCAAGAAATTTGCTGTTGTCGAGGGCGGCAGGCGGGCCGTGACACACTGGAAACTGCGCGAACAGTTTGCCTTTGTTTCGCTGGTGGCGTTACGTCTTGAGACGGGACGGACTCACCAGATCCGTGTCCACATGGCACACCGGGGCTGGCCTGTCTTCGGCGATTCCACCTATGGGGGAAGGTTGCATGGCTTGGCACGTATGACCTCATTCCGACGCTCCAGCGCCCGCGAAGCCCTCGAAAGGATGCCTCGTCAGGCGCTTCACGCACGCCTGCTGGGATTCGAGCATCCCGTCACCGGGGAGCATCTGCGGTTGAGCGCCGAAATGCCTGCAGACATGCAAGAGGTCTGCAATTACCTGCGTGAGTCAGGTGGATGAACTCGAAGCCAACCGGCTTGATAAGATCTAACCTGTGAAGAATTTGGAAATCCCGATGTCCCAGGTTGCCTCAAAGTCAGCGTCACCCTACGGCCCGGAAATCGACCTCTGGCGCGATGGGCTGGTTGTGATCGGCACAGATGAAGCGGGCCGTGGCCCACTTGCCGGGCCAGTCGTTGCCGCGGCAGTCGCCTTCGAACCGTCGGTGCAACTTTCGGGCATTGGCGATTCGAAAACGCTGACGGGGAAGCAGCGCGAAGCCCTGTTCGATCAGATTTGCGAGTGCTGCACCGCGCACTCGATTGTCGCTGTCGAGGCGGATCGTATCGACCAGGTTAACATCCTCCAGGCTACACGAGAAGCGATGGCGCAAGCCGCGAACGATGTACGTACCCGAATCGGCAGCGAATGGCCGACGCTGCTCGTGGATGGCCGTATCCCCCTGCTCGGCTGCGGACGGCAGGTGAACCTCATCCGGGGCGATTCCCGCAGCTTCAGCATTGGCGCGGCATCCATCCTCGCAAAGGTGTATCGTGATCGCCTCATGGCTGATCTGGACAGACGTTACCCTGAGTATGGTTTCAGCCAGCACAAGGGGTACCCGACCGCCATTCACCGCTCCGTACTGCTCGCGGTGGGACGATCGCCGATCCACCGATGCAGCTTCACGATCGAAGGACACCAGGGCGAACGAATCGCGATCGGTGAGCTTCCCCTTGCCCACCCCTTGGGGGTGGATCGATGACACTTCTCCGGCTGAAGCTCGGCGCCTCAGGCGAGAGGCGTGCAGAAAAGTATCTCCGTGCAAAAGGATTCAGACTTGCAGCGAAGAACCTGAGGCGGCGTGCAGGCGAACTGGATATCGTGATGTGGGATGGCGATGATCTGGTGATTGTCGAGGTACGGACCGTCCGCAAGCTCGGCCCCTTTTCCCCCTTCGACCGGATTCCGCCCTCCAAGCAAAAACAGGTGATCCGTGTCGCGGAAACCCTGCTCGCGGAATTCGCGGAACCCCTCCCACCTATCCGCTTCGATGTCTGCATTGTTGTCATGGAACCAAAGCCCGAAGTCCTGCACTACCCGGATGCGTTTCGCCCGAGATGGTGAGGGGAAGGACGCATTGAAAGCTGACTCCCACTGGAAATCAGAGCGTGAACTCAGCGGTCAAGTTCACCTGGAGGCGGAATGAAGTAACGTTTCCTGGAGCGACTTGACCGCTATGAAAGCGACATCTTGAATGACCTTGTTTTCGTGAAAAGAAATTTGCTTCGCTTGTCGGGGCGAAGACTGCGAGCGACCACACAACAGACTTGTTGTCCGTCGTATAAGCGTCTTTCTTTTCAAGAAAACAAGGACTTACCACAATGTGCTTCTGGTTGTGCTGTCAAGACACTCCAGGAGACCTGCGGTCTCCAGCCGATCTTGACAGCTTCATCAGCTTAGCTATGCCGAACAAATTCTTGTGAGGACCCAAAAATCCTGGCAGGCCAATCCCGTATTGTCGTAATTCGCATTACGTCTTATATTGGGCTGCCTTTGTGCAGAAACTGGAAGGGTTCATGGCGACTTTGATGACCGGAATATCCGGGATACGCGGTGTTGTCGGTGATGGTCTCACCCCGGATGTAATCGCCCGCTACGGTGCGGCGTTCGGTACCTATATGAAGGGCGGAACGATTGTTGTCGGCGGGGATACACGTCCCTCGCGTCACATGGTCCGTTCCGCTCTCTTCTCCGGGCTGATCGCGACCGGTTGCGAGATCATCGACCTCGGGCTTGCCACAACACCCACCATCGAACTCGCAGTTGAACAATCGGACGCCACCGGCGGGATTTGTGTCACCGCAAGTCACAACCCCATCGGCTGGAATGCGATGAAATTCCTTGACCACCGGGGCCGTTTCCTCGGGCCGGAAGAGGGCGCCGAACTCAACCGCATCTTCGAGAGCGGGGTTTATGAGTACGTGGATTCGCTCCACCTCGGGAAGGTCGTTGTCCAGGAGGATGGCGGCATCGACTATCACATCAGGCGGATCCTTGATGATCCGCTTGTCGATGTTTCCGCGATTCGCCGCAGACAGTTTCGTGTGGGAGTGGACGCCATCAACTCCGTCGGCAACAAGATCATGCCCAACCTGCTCCATGAACTTGGCTGCGATGTCCGAAAAGTGCATGGCGAGCTGAGTGGCGAATTCCTCCGCGAAGCCGAACCTCTGCCTCAAAACCTCGGCGATCTGTGCAACCTGGTGAACAATGAGGGGATGGATGTCGGCCTCGCCCTCGATCCGGATGGTGACCGGCTGGCGATTGTCGACGAACAGGGGCAGCCCATCGGCGAAGAGTTGACCCTTGCACTCGCAGTCAAACGAGTGCTTGCGATCCAACCGGGACCGGTGGTCTGCAATCTCTCCACCACCAGGGCCATTGAGGATATTGCCGCGCAATTCGGTGTCGCCTGTTTTCGCACCCCTGTGGGCGAAGCACATGTCGCGATCGGCATGGAACAGCATGGCGCGCTGATTGGTGGCGAGGGGAATGGCGGAGTGATGCTGGCAAGTGTCCATCCAAACCGCGACGCCATGGTCGGCACAGCTCTGATCCTCAGCCTGCTGGCCGAGGCGGGCGAGCCGCTCAGTGTGCTGGTCAGCCGGCTGCCGCGCTACACCATGCTGAAACGGAAGGTGCCGGCGAAGGGGATCGACGCCAGCGAGACTGCACGCAGGATCCGTGCCGCATTCGGGGATGGGGCGCGCTACGATGACCGGGATGGTATCCGTGTCGATCTGGATGAAGGTTGGGTCCATGTTCGTCCTTCCAACACCGAACCGATTGTGCGCATTTTCGCGGAAGCGAAAAATCGGGAGACTGTACAGAAGTTGGCCGACCGTGCCGGAGACGCCATCAGGGGGGAGCTGTCATGATTGTGACCACGACACCCACGATCGAAGGAAAACCGATCCGCGACTATCTCGGGGTTGTCAGCGGCGAGGCTATCATGGGTGCGAATGTCTTTCGTGACGTATTCGCGTCGATCACCGACATCATCGGCGGGCGAAGCGGCAGCTACGAAAGCCAACTCAAGAAGGCACGTCTGATCAGCATGCGTGAGATGGAAGAGGAAGCCGCCGCGCTCGGTGCCAACGCCGTTGTCGGAGTGGACATCGATTACGAAGTAGTACGCGATGGCATGCTGATGGTCACATCTTCCGGTACTGCCGTTCGGTTGTAAAAATGCAACCTGCACCTCTCTGGACACCGCAAAATATCGCGGAAATCGCCCGCCTGATCGACCATACCCTGCTGACCCCAACCGCATCTGTGGATGATGTGCTCGCCGCTGCGAATTACGGCCTGACTGCCGGTGTCGCATCTGTATGCGTACAGCCCTGCCACGCAAAACGAGTCGCCGAATTTCTTCGCGCCAGCCCCGTCCGTACCTGCACAGTCGTGAACTTTCCCCATGGCTCCAGTGTGCTCGATGCTGTCAAACGTGAGACAGAAATCGCCCTGCGTGACGGTGCTGCCGAGATCGACATGGTTCTCCCGCTCAGCCTTGCGAAGTCAGGTGAGTGGAGTGAAAACAGCCGATTCGTTCGTGAGGTGAAGAGAGTCTGCGGAAACAGCTTGCTGAAGGTCATCCTCGAGGTGTGCGAATGGACTGAGCAGGAGATTCGCACCCTTAGTGGCCTCGCGGTCGAGAGCGGCGCGGACTTCATCAAGACTTCCACCGGTTACGGCAGGAGTGGTGCGACACACGAAGCGGTTCGGCTCATGGTGGAAACGTCTGGTTCTCGTGCGGGTGTCAAGGCAGCAGGTGGCATCCGTAATCTCGAGACCCTCCGCGCTATGGTTGCTGCGGGAGCGTCACGGATCGGTACCTCCTCCACCGAGGCCATCCTCACCGAATCCCGGTCTTTCCTCGCCCGTCACTGACGACTGACGCCACTTTTATCCCTATCTTCCTTCTGATCGTCAACGGCCTTATTCAGGTACTGGGGAGACTGGTCATGCATAATGTGCTCGCCCTCATTCTCGGCGGAGGACGCGGAACACGCCTCTATCCACTCACAAAGGAAAGAGCCAAACCGGCGGTTCCCCTGGCGGGCAAGTTCCGTCTCATTGACATCCCCATCTCAAACTGCATTAACTCGGGGGTGAACCGCATCTTCGTTCTGACCCAGTTCCTCGCCCAGTCACTCAACCATCATGTCGCGCAGGCATACCAGTTCGACGGTTTCCGACGGCAGGGTTTTGTCAGCATCCTTGCCGCCGAGCAGACTCCCGAAACCCAGGGCAGCGACTGGTACCAGGGCACTGCCGATGCTGTCCGGAAGACTCTGCACCATACGAATCGCTATCGGTTCAACGAATTCCTCATCCTGTCCGGCGACCACATCTACCGGATGGATTACAGGAAGATGATCCTCGAACATCGCGAACGGGACGCCGACATCACCGTCGCCGCGCTTGAAGTGGCACGGGAGAAAGCCCCCGAGCTCGGCTTGATGGATGTGGATGACAGCGGCATAATCGAGCGGTTTGTCGAGAAACCGAAAGACCCGGATGTGATCGACAGCCTCGAGATCGGTCCGCGCTTTTTCGAGCTGCGGGAGGAACAGGTGCGCCCCGGACTTTTCCTCGCCAATATGGGTGTCTATCTCTTCAAACGTGAGGCGCTGATCGAGCTGCTTGCCGCCTCGGATGATGAAGATTTCGGCAAGCAGATCCTCCCCTCCGCCATCGACCACGGCCTGAAGATGTACAGCCACCTCTTCAACGGTTACTGGGAAGACATCGGTACTATCCAAGCTTTCTACGAGGCAAATCTCGCTTTCGCCGACCCGGTCCCGCGTTTCAGCTTCTACGATGAAGTCGACAGGATGTACACACGTACCCGGCACCTGCCTCCAAGCAAGCTGGTCAACGGTTCCCAACTCGAACGAACCCTGCTCACTGAAGGTTGCATCATAGATGGTGCTACTGTCCACCGAGCGGTGATCGGCATCCGAAGCAAGCTGGGTCGGAGCACGATACGTAACTCGGTTCTGATGGGATCGGACTTTTACGAGACCGACGAAGACCGTACGGATGCCCTGCGCCGTGGGATCCCGCAGGTGGGCATCGGCTATGATTGCCACATCGAACGGGCGATCATCGACAAGAATGCACGGATCGGGAATCGAGTACGTCTGGTGGGTGGCACCAGCGTGGATCGTGAGGGTGAGTTCTGGACCTTGCGGGATGGGGTTCTCGTCATTCACAAGGATGCTATTGTCCCAGATGGTACCCAGCTTGTGTTCTGAGCCTGATCAGCTCACGATTCAGTTCGTCACAATTTGACCCACTGAAGCTGAACGTACGCAGCGACTCCACGCCACGGTGGTCAAGAAGGATGACCGTTGGCGGCAGATAAACTCCCATGGCTCGTGCAAAGTCGGCAGTGGGGTCTGAGAGCACGGGGAATGCTGGTTGTTTTCGACGCAACCAGGCTTTGAGTCGCCTCCCGGATCTGGCTGGGTCCACAGATATTGCGACAAAATCGATCGAGTCCTTATGCAGAACGTGTGCCTCTTTCGCCCAGTGAAATGCCTGGTCGGCAGGTGCGCAACAAGCTTTGAACAGGAGGAGTACTGCTGGTTTTCCGGGTGCTGGGAGGGCCGCTGAATCTGAGTTTCCCGCTACCAGATTCAGATTGCGGAGCAACCCGAGTCGACCCTCACCCGATGCCGATGTGGAAGAGGCCAGAAACAGGAAAATCAACAGAGAGAAGGGGATCCAGATTCGCATTGGCCCCCCTACAAGTTCCCATAAATGATGTACCCACCCGCGATAATCACCAGCACGCCGAACGCTTTCTTGATCCAGGTTGAAAGTTGGATTGCACCTCTGCTCTCCACAAACCGAGTCACCAGTCCCGCCGAAATGCCAGCAGCGACAATCAACGCGACATGGCCAATGGCGTAGACAAACAGCAGCACCGTCCCATAAATCACCTGGCCCTGGCTCGCGACAAATGTCAGGATGACGACAAGCACCGGTGTCGCGCAGGGCGATGACGCGATTCCGAAAAGAAGCCCGAGCAGGAAAGCTCTCAATGCCCCCCTGGTCTTCGGCTGCCACTTCTGCGGGAAGGGGATGCGGACCTCGAACAAGCCGAGCATCGAGAGTCCCATCGCGATGATAATCGCACCGATGATCCAATACCAGAGTGCTCCCACCTGGCCGAAGAGCATACCGAAAAGAGCTGCGACCGCACCGAGGATTGTGAAGGTGATCGCCAGACCGAGGGCGAAAAGCAATGAGTAGTGGACCGATTTACGTTTGTCGCCGCCACTTGCTCCGCCAACATAGCCGATGACGAGCGGCAGAATCGCCAGGACACAGGGCGAGCTGGCGGAGAGCAGGCCACCGACAAACACAGCGCCGATCGCGAGCAACGGGTTCCCCTGTACCGCTTCCAGAAGACCTTCCATCAGAGCGGTACTCCCATGTCACGAAATACCTTCTCGATCTCTTTGCGAGGGAAGAATCCCTCATGCCGGAAGAACTCCTTGCCTTCGGCTGTCAGGAAAATCTGGGTCGGTATGAGTCGAATCTTGTACTGCTGGGCAATCGCTCGATTCTCCCTCACGTCATGAAATTCGATCTTAATGAGTGAGCCGTGCGCTTCGGTCAGTTCTGCCATGACCGGCTTCATCTGTTCGCAGGGGATACACCCTTTGCTGCCCAGCTCAAGCATGGTCGGCAGGGCTTGTGCAGCCGTATCACCCGCTGCTGTCGCTATCTCTTCAACATTCGGTTCTGATGCATTCGTCCCATCCTTGTCCGGGACCAGTTTTGCCCCGAACACCACCGCGACAATCAGGATTGCGAAAACAGCAACCAGCATCCCACCACGTTTCTTCATCTTCCCCCCTTAGGACCGCCCCGACAATGGAGCCGCTGCTTGATCTTGAGTTTGACTTGGAGTATTTTAATGCATCTTGATGCATATATGCAAGAAATACGGGAGCCGCGATGACAACACTCGACCCCAAGAAACTTGAGCTGGAAGCCCGGTTCCTGGCCCTGCTCGGCCAACCGACCCGGCTCCGCATACTCTACATGCTCCGTGATGGCGAGAAGTGCGCCTGCAAGATCACGCCTGCCATGAAGGAGGATCAGTCCGTCATCAGTCGTCACCTGAGCAAACTGCGGGATATGGGGCTGTTGGAATGGCGCAAGGAAGGTGTTTCAGTTTACTACTGGATCGCCGACCCACGTGTCTTTCGCCTGCTCGAACTTGCCGACGAGATGCTGCTCGATCTTTCTCGAAAACGGGCACGCGAAGCGGTAGGTGCATTATGAGTACTTTATCCCAAATCTATGCATCACAACGCATAAAGGCATAATCCATGTTGTCAGAACTCCTGCTTTCGGGTTGGGACGCATTAACAGAATACCTCTCCGCGCATGTCCTGACCTGTCTGATCCCCGCTTTCTTCATCGCCGGGGCAATCGCTGTTTTTGTCAGCCAGAGTGCGGTGATACGGTACTTCGGGCCACAGGCGAAACGATGGCTTGCCTACTCGGTCGCTTCGGTCTCAGGTGCGATCCTTGCCGTTTGTTCCTGTACGATTCTGCCGTTGTTTGCCGGGATACGCCAACGTGGCGCAGGTCTTGGGCCTGCCATCGCATTCCTCTATTCCGGCCCGGCGATCAATGTGCTCGCAATCATCTATTCTGCTCAATTGCTCGGATTCGACATCGGTATTGCTCGTGCGGTCGGTGCGATACTCTTTTCTGTTGTGATCGGGATGATCATGGCTCTCCTCTTCCGTCGCCAGGAGGAAGCGATGTTCAACGCGAAAGGTGACGACTGGGCATACGGCGCGGGTGATGATGGAACACACCCCCTCAAGCAGATCATCCCCTACTTTGCGATGATGGTCTTCTTTCTGATCGCCGCCTCTTCCATCGGATTGGTCGTCGAATTAGCAAAGAGTGATCCGGGGCGCTGGGTCATGGTCTTTGAAGGCAAACCGGTTCCGGCGTTGCTCTCGCTTGTTTCCCTGATCGTGATCATCGTCATGGTCGTGCGCTGGTACACGGGCAGCGAAGTCGCGCAATGGATGCAGGAAACCTGGAGTCTTTTCAAGAAGATCGTCCCCATCCTCCTTGTCGGCGTCTTCATCGCGGGCATGATCAAGGTTCTTCTCCCGGAAGCAGTCGTCCAGCGTTGGGTCGGGGGCAACAGCATCTGGAACAACCTGCTGGCGAGCGTCTTTGGATCATTGATGTACTTCTCAACCCTGACCGAAGTCCCGATCGTCCGCGCTTTGATGGATCTTGGGATGGGCAAAGGCCCGGCCTTGACACTCCTGCTCGCCGGACCATCACTCAGCTTGCCGAACATGATCGTCATTGGGCGAGTGATGGGGGTGAAACGGACCGCTGTATATGTTCTCTTGGTGATCGTCCTTTCCACCTTCGTCGGCATGGTTTTCGGGAGGATTGCATGATCGACGATGATATGCGGATCAAGCCCATTGGAGTGATTCATACCCCCCATAAGATGGCGGAAGGAACACCAATCCAACCTTTCAAAGCCAGGGGGATCGCTGGCAGTGTAGAGATCTACACAGACTACATGACTGCGTTACAAGATGTGGATGGATTCGAGCGAATCTGGCTGATCTACTGGTTTCACAAGAGCCGTCAACCCAAGCCGATTGTCACTCCCTATATGGACGACACGCCACGCGGATTGTTCGCGACACGTGCCCCGAGCCGGTTTAACAACATCGGCATCTCGGTTGTCCGGTTGAAGGGGATCAATGGCAGCCTGCTTCAGATTGAAGATGTCGATATGCTCGATGGCACACCCCTGCTGGACATCAAACCCTATGTGCCATCCTTTGACAGTTACCCGGAAGCAAGACATGGCTGGTTGGAAAAAGTCAGCCAGGATACTGCGGAAGGCAAAGCGGATAATCGGTTTGAGCAAGAGTCTCAGGAAAAAGGGAAATGAACATGAAGAAGATTGAGGTGTTGGGTATCGGATGCCCCAACTGCAAAAAGACAGAAGCGGTCATTCGTCAGGTCGTCGAGAAAAAGGGTTGGACGGAGGGGCAGGAATACGTGATCGAGAAAATCACCAACCCCGCCGACATCGCCGCTCGCGGTGTGCTCGCGACCCCGGGTGTCGTGGTGGATGGAAAAGTGGTTCACAGTGGAAAAATCCCATCCGGCAGCATGGTTGAACGCTGGATTCAATGACGCACCGCTATGAGTCGCGATGAGAGTTCGGGCAGGTCCGAAGACTTGCCCGATTTTCTGCCAGATCTGCGGATCTGGTGGAACAGTACGGGCGGCAGATCTCTGCTTGAGTGGGGACCCGCCGCAGCGTTGGAAGCCGCGCCAGGAAATGTCACTTCTTTCCGCCTCCGCTGGAACTTCACCGCTGATGGAAACCTTTGCCCCTGGAGCCTGCAGACGGGCTGCTGGTTTTGTACTTTGACAGATCGTTTCCATCACCGAGGCAGGGATGGCATTAAATAATCGCCACATAGCACTGACCAACCTGTATCGCGGCGAGGTGGAGCAATTCCTCCAGGAAGCTGGATTCACATCGCCGGGCGTGACGGAAGTCATGACCCGGTTGTTTACTTCGGTGACGGACTTCCGCATCGAGGAAATCGCCTATTTCCCAGTGGTTTACCTGCTGGATACTCTGACCCCACTCGAACAGATACTCGGACCGATCCAACTCATTGAGCTTGGCAGCTCCTCCTCGCCTGACACGGTCGCAGCAGATCTGTTGTTGCGTGGCGCACCCCTCTCGACAAACCATTGGAAACTCTATATCCACCCCAAGCAGGAGCGCTTCGCATACGGTCTGTTCACCGCACCCGCCCTGCCAGTGGGTCATGAACCGCGGCACCGGCTCGTCAGCCACGATCAGAACCAGATACGAGTCGTGAAGGTGGCGAGAATCGCAAACCGCTGCATCGAGCTTGAGTCCAACCATGCGATGACAAGGCGGTTTTTCTTCGGGGCACATGACAATCACCTTCACTCACCCTACGAGATGGTGAACTGCATCGCAGAAGCCATAGCCGCACAGTCACCCGAAGAAATCCAGCCACTCCTGCGTGAGTATCTCTTCAGCACGATCAAGCAGAGCATCCTGGGATCGCACGGTGCTTTGATCGCGGTTTCCGAGGGTGATGCGGGCAATCTCCCACCCTGTTTCACCGACGGAGTCATCCTCTCGCCATCCCTGGACATCGCAGCAGTGCTCGCAGCCTCGGAACGAACAGACCGCAAGCTCGAATATCGCACCCTCGCCACTCTTGGAGAAGCTCTGACAGGCGCATTACGCAGTGATGGGGTGACACTGTTTAACGATCATGGCCATCTCATTGCCTATCGAGCGTTCTGTTCCCTCGATCAGGCATCGGGCATGGTGCAGGGCGGTGCACGGAAACGTGCATACCTCAGTATGCGCAAAGTGGTGGAAGGTGGATCGGGATTACGTGGGGTTTTTATCCACTCACAGGATGGCTGGATGGATTGTGCCGTCCGCCTGTAAGTAAATTCGACGCAACCAGTCGACGAAAACCAGTGATGAACGAGGATGTCACGCATGAGCGACAGCACAACACCTGCCGCCACACCGAGGGGAATTGTCGGGAACATTGCCGCCGATTATTGGGAAGGGTTGAAAAACCTTGCGCACTGCCCGAAGGAAATCTGGCTGGCCTACCTGATTAAAATCCTCGAAAGCCTCTGCTATTTCTCATCGGTGCTCGTGCTGATGATCTTCCTCACGCAGGACATGGGCTTGAGCGACACTGTCGCCGGCACCATCTTCGGTGTATTCTCCGCGTCCATGTCCTTTTTCATGCTTTTTGTCGGCTTCATCGCTGACAGCATGGGAATCAAAAAGGCGCTGATAGTCGGGCTGCTCATTGCCCTCGTCGGCCGTGTCGCCATCACTTTCACCACTGAACCCTGGATTATTTACCCGGGCTTGTTTGTCCTCTCAGTGGGATTTGCCTACATGATCCCCCTGATCGCGGCTTCTGTGAAGCTGTTCAGCACGAAAAAGGCACAGAAATACGCCTTTTCCTGGTACTATGTGGTGATGAATGTCGGGGCGCTCATCGCCGGGGTCAGCCTGGATGGGCTGCGCGCCACCTTCACCCAACCAATCGCCTTTTCCCTCGGCACATTGGACCTGCTGATCCGTCCCATCCAGATCATCTTCTTTGTCGGTGTGCTGGCGACCCTCGCTTCGCTTGCCATTGTCACCTTCTTCATTCGTGCCCACATTCCTGCGGAAGAGCTGGGGCGTGACGAGGATGAAAGCTCCGCCGGCGATGCCGCGAAGATGGATGAAGCACGTCGTGAATCGGAATCCAAATCCGCCTGGCAGGTGATGAAAGAGGTTGTAAGCGAGAAGATCTTCTGGGTTTTCATGACTTTCATCTTCCTGCTCGTCCTTGTCAAGATGATCTTCCAGTACAACCACTCGCTATATCCATTGTACATGGAACGAATCGGGCTGAAAGAGTGGACCGGCAAGCTCTATTCGATCAACCCCTTCATCATCATTTTCCTCGTGCCGGTGATGACTGCGATCACGGGAAAAATGAAGGCCTACAATGTGATAGTGGTCGGAAGCCTGGTATCCGCAGGCTCTGTCTTTTTCATGGGCCTCGGTGAATCGATCATGCTGATTGTGACTTTTCAGATCGTCCTCTCGATAGGCGAGGCGATCTATTCGCCACGTATCTACGACTACACCGCGACTATCGCGCCAAAAGGAAAAGAGGCGAGCTACATGGCCTATTCCAAAGCGCCCATGTTCTTCGCGAAGGTTGCCGCCGGACCGATTACGGGGATTTTACTGGCCAACTTGTGCGCCGCGGGATCGACCCCTGAAGCACGCAACTCGGAGCTGATGTGGATCATCGTAGGGATTTCCACCATGATCTCCCCCATCACCCTCATCCTTGCACGTAAGTGGCTGGATGTGGAACATCGGCAAGTGGGCTCCTCCTGAGAATTCGTGCATGAGTTGAGCTGTCATGTCACGCTGGGAGACCGCCACTGGGGTGATACGCATCATGCGCTCATTAGCGATGACCGCTCCCCGCGTTCCCAGACCGCATTGATTTGCGCCTCACTCGCGTGCTCTTCTTATCTGAGTAAAACGATCCTCTGAGCTGAATTGGGTGCCTCGACACGTCGAATCCAGTAGCTCCCCGAGGCTGCTGGTTCACCTCTATCTGTATCGCCATCCCAAGACCATGTAATCGATCCTGGGACTTTCACTCGCAATCGATCACTCCGGATAACTCGTCCAAGCACATCCACTACTTCAAGAGTAAACGGATCACCGTGCAACACCTCGAACCTCACATGGACCCTGCTGTTAAAGGGATTCGGCCAAGGTTCACCCAGATGATAGCTGTCAAGTGGTAACCTGTCTGACGCTGGAGTTATCTCTCGCACGCCGAGGGTGCTGGGACGAGGGTTGCGTCCTCAGTTTTGTGCAAATTGGTCTGCTGTTGGTGGGTCATCTCTTCTGTCCGCCGGTCGGCGGACGGAAGAGATGCGGGACACGGTGCTCCTGCTGTAGGTTTGGGTAGTCGACATCCAACCGCAGCGAGAGGAGCATTCCTTGGCCCGCCACACGCAAGATGATCACAGACTGTTAAAGTTGCAAGCGGCGTTAACCGATGATCCCAACTTCCTCAAGCAAATCGTTGCCGCTACGACGCGCGAAGAAGCCGATCGACGGCTGGCGGCGATGGTCGAAAATGTGGCAAGGTGGAATGGGAATCTGGCCGTGTGGCTGGAGGAGGCTGTCCCGGAC
>Ga0068713_1001018_pt1 | contig 42570 bp, 37 predicted proteins | sample MTBAKSrepl2MetaG_FD_62223 | JGI IMG/M metagenome (GOLD analysis project Ga0068713, IMG submission 62223) | Enrichment culture microbial communities om Arthur Kill intertidal strait, New Jersey, USA, that are MTBE-degrading - MTBE-AKS2 (Arthur... | ecosystem: Environmental > Aquatic > Marine >... | reverse complement strand
CTGTCAGACCTAATATACCTTCAACCGGTAATTCGAATTCTGCCATGCCGTATGTATCAGTTTTTTGCATTTTTCCATTATTGAGCGATTGAACATCAACACCTTTGAGAGATTCGCCTGTTTTTAGATCTGTTACCCAGGCAATCAATGACGAATGATCTACAAAAGCATCCAAACCGATTTGAGTTACCTGTACCCAAACCTGTGTCCATTCCCATGGACGTTCTTCGTCAAAGAAACCTTTTGGTGGTTTCACGATGACAATATAGTGTCCAAAATCACCTTCCATAACGGAATCGATGTCAATCTTAATTTCGCTGAGCACATCATCTTGGGTTTTAAGATTTATAATCTGGTTGAATACTAATTTGCCGGGAGGTTCAACCATGGGATCGGTCTGGTAGAACTCCCGGAGGTATTTCTGGTATCCCGACCAATCTTCGGGTTCTACTGCGTAAATCTTTACATCCAATTTGGAATGGTTGATTGTGTATAACGATAATTCTGGTTTCTGACTATATGGATCGATGGTAATAAAATTCTTTTGCGGGCCAATCAATACAGGTTCTGCTTTTCCTATTGAAATACTGATTCTTTCTTCGCGTTCTAAAGTCTGACCAAAGATATCTTGAATCTCTGGAGCTAAAGTGATTTTATAAGTGGTCCTTCCCTGGGTCGCTCCTTGAATTGAAATTGTGTTACCAATGGCGGAAATGGTTGCTGCTGGAAGCTCGGGAGTGATGCTGATGTAAGATTCATCAAATAATTCTTCATCCAATGGATTATTGAAGCGGATGTAAAGGGGTGATAGAGGTGGACAATTATTCCCATACCAGGAACACCCATATTCTTCAATTCTCAATTGCGGATACGTTTGAAATTGGAAGGATTGTACTGTCTGGGAGGTTAATGTCCCTTCAGCGGATGGTGTCCCGGGACCGATATCAATATTGATGTTCGAATCTTTTGGAAGCGATTCAATTGGCTTAATGGCAAGCCAACGTTCAGCGGGATAATTTTCAATGAGACTGGCAACAGCTTCATCTTCTTCCATTTCTTTTTCCGTAGCCAATCTGAAATCATAGGATTTTCCATCGGCGGTTAATGTGATGGTATCCAGAACAGCTTGTTTTTCGATTCTCTGGTCAAAGCCGATGAAAATAACAGGTTCCAATGGTTGTGGACCATAAGAAGGGTAAGAAGATTTAATGGTTGGGGTTGGTGTCTGAAAGGTCCAGGTTACTGCTGTAGAGAGCTCGTTGCCATTTACTGATTTGGTGCCTTCGGGAACAGTTACCCTATATTCGGTTGCCATTGGTAATCGATCAATTACATCCGAATCGAATTCAAATGTCAGTGTTTTTGTTCCAATCCAGCGCCAGGTACCTGATATTGCCGGTACGATTTGAACCGGGATTTTTTCCTGAGAGAGTTGCTCCAAAGTACCCAATTGAACCATTGGTTGGTTGAAAGTGATGCTGATAAATGGAGCCATTGGAATTTCACCTTCAGGTGAATAACGCAGAACTTCCAAAGGACCTTTTTCAATTTCTTCTGGCTGAGATTCATCGGTTATGATTGGAAATGGTTGGTCTATTGTTTCTCCAGGTCGTGGAGGGGGCAATACTTCGGGAGGAATATTAAATTCTGATTGAAGATCTTTCATTGGCGGTAAATCAGGTAATCTTGCCAGTATTGCAGAAATTTCTTCTTCCGTTAGAGGTTCTCCAACCACAATCGGGAGATCCTCTGGTGGTTTATAATCTGTTTTTCCCTCACTTAATGTGATAGAAAAATCGTCTTCACTATTTTCATCGTTAACAAGTAAATTCATTGTTTTACCTTCTGAAACGATTGAAGTTGAATTTCCATTGGTATTATTGTTGACAGGTGTTGGAATCACATCATTAATTAATCCACATCCCATCGTAAAAATCATGATCAAGGAAACAGACAATTTTTTAAGATAACCAATTTTTGTGGGTTTAAAAGTAAACATAGGATCTCCCTCTCCGATTCTCATTTTAAGTATAGACGATAAAACGAGTCTTTTAGTTCCAGGCATCATTTGATTTGGATTTGATGCTATTACTCATCCCTGTGTTTAATTAATCCAATTCTACCTTGATGACAACACCTTTGATCTATAATAAAGAAGAAAATCATTAACCAGGAGAAATGATGTCCCATCTGTTTGAACCGATAAAAATTGGTGAAGTGACTTTCCGAAACCGCGTTGGTGTTTCCCCTATGTGTCAATATTGTTATAAAGATGGGTTTTCAAATGAATGGCAGGTAGTTCATTTAGGAGCCAGAGCAATAGGGGGCGTTGGTTTTGTCATTTCAGAAGCAACAGCCATTGTCCCCGAGGGTAGAATTTCACCCCATGATCTGGGAATCTGGTCTGATGACCATATTGAAGGTCTCGCCAAAGTAACAACATTCATCAAATCTCAAGCAGCAGTTGCGGGTATTCAGCTGGCTCACGCTGGCCGAAAAGCCTGTACACATCGCCCATGGGATGGTGGTGTCCCCATTCAGAAAGGTCATCCAGAATGGTGGCAGGTAGTGGGAGCAAGTCCTATAGCGTTCAATGAAAAGTATCAAACACCTCATGAGCTTTCTATCGAAGAAATCCATGAGATTGAAGATAAATTTGTAACAGCAGCTCTTCGAAGCCTGGATGCAGGTTTCAATTTACTCGAGATTCATGCTGCTCATGGTTATTTGTTGCATTCATTTTATTCACCTAAATCCAACCAACGTACCGATGAATACGGTGGCAGTTTTGAAAACAGGATCAGATTTCTGGTAGAAACAGTCCAGAAAATTAGAAAAGTATGGTCAGAGAGGTTGCCTTTATTTGTGAGAATTTCTGGCACAGAATGGACGGAAGGTGGCTGGAATGTAGATGATTCAATTCAACTCGCTCGCATTCTGAAAAAAGAAGGGGTGGATGTCATTGATTGCTCTTCAGGTGGGAATATTCCAGGGATAAAAATCCGATTGGTGCCAGGGTATCAAGTTCCCATTTCCGAGGAGATCCGTAAGTCAACGGGGATAAAAACAGCTACAGTAGGATTGATCACGGATCCTACTCACGCCAATGAAATTATACAGCAGGAAAAAGCGGATTTCGTTCTCTTGGGTCGTGAATTGTTGCGTAATCCATTCTGGACTTTGAACGCTGCGAGAAAATTAAGTCATCCATCGCCCATTCCATCTCAATATCTGAGAGCGTACAAATAACTTAAATGAGAAAGAAGGTCTTATGCCTATCCATCCTTTAGCTGGAAAAAAAGCACCACCTGATGTTTTGGTAAATATTCCACGTTTGGTGGCAGATTATTATCAGTATCGACCTGATCCACAAACACCAGGGCAATTAATTTCGTTTGGTACATCCGGTCATCGGGGAACATCCGGTGATAAAACATTCAATGAGGATCACATTCTGGCTGTTACCCAGGCCTTATGTGAATACCGGCAAAAGAATGGGTACGATGGGATGTTGTTTATTGGGAAGGATACGCATGCTTTATCTGAACCCGCCTTATTAACAGCCATTGAGGTTCTGGCTGCAAATGATGTCCAGGTTCGTTATCAGGATGGGATGGGTTATACGCCCACTCCTGTCATTTCGCATGCGATATTGAGAGATAATCGAAACAAGAAATCCCATCTATCGGATGGTGTTGTGATAACTCCATCCCATAATCCACCAGGTGATGGAGGATTTAAGTATAATCCACCATCTGGTGGGCCTGCTGGACCGGAAATTACCAGTGTCATTCAAAAGAGAGCAAATCAAATCCTACAGAATAATTTACGTGATGTGAAAAGGATGACGATAGAAAAGGCGTTGCGCTCAAATGATGTTAAGAGTCATGATTTCATTCATCCTTATGTCGAAGATTTACAGAATGTTGTCAATTTGCTGATTATCAAAAACAAAGGTTTGAAAATCGGTGTTGACCCGATGGGTGGGGCAGCCATTGAATATTGGGATATTATCGCTGATGATTATGGACTGAATTTAGAAGTCGTCAATACTGATCTAGATCCACGCTTCAGCTTTATGAGACTCGACCATGACGGGAAAATTCGTATGGATTGTTCATCTCCTTATGCGATGGCAGGTTTGATCGGCTTAAAAGACCAGTATGACATCGCGTTTGGGAATGATCCGGATGTGGATCGTCATGGAATTGTTACGCCATCTGGTGGATTAATGAATCCAAACCATTACCTGGCTGCTGCCATCTGGTATTTGTTTCAGAGTAGGGATCAATGGCGAGCAGATGCCTGTATTGGTAAAACGATGGTATCCAGTTCTATGATCGATCGGGTGGCTAACGCATTAAGTATGGAATTGGCTGAAGTCCCGGTTGGATTCAAGTGGTTTGTGGATGGATTATTGGATGGATCGTTTGGATTCGGTGGTGAAGAGAGTGCTGGCGCTTCCTTTTTAAGGTTTAATGGGCAAACCTGGACGACGGACAAGGATGGCATTATTCTTAATTTATTGGCAGCAGAGATACTGGCTACAACGGGAAAGGACCCCCATCAAATGTACGTTGATTTAACCAAACAATTTGGAAATCCGATTTATCAACGAATGGATGCACCTGCTGATCCTGAACAAAAGGAAATTTTGATTAATCTAAATCCTGAGAATGTCAGAGCTGCTGAATTAGCTGGAGAAAAAATTCTTCAGAAGCTAACCAAAGCACCTTATAACAATGCGCCAATTGGTGGTTTGAAAGTTGTCACTGAAAATGGCTGGTTTGCTGCCCGTCCATCCGGAACTGAAAATATTTACAAAATATATGCAGAGAGTTTCATCAGTGAAAATCATTTGAAACAAATCCAAAATGAAGCTCAGGAAATCATCAGTGATGCATTTAAAGTCGGATAATGGGAGATTGAGGTGATTGAGTGTCCTGAAGCCATGGTGCTATCCAAACAATTATCAAATGAATTTTCGGGGAAAGTAATCGTTGAAGTCATCGCAGCTCAAACCCCGCATAAATTTGCAGGGTATTCTGGAGATCCTGCTTTATATGATGGTTATTTAACCCAGAAGAAGATTGAGTGCGCCTCTGCGTATGGTGGTCAGGTAGAGTTATGGGCTGGTGATATGACACTTGTGTTCAATGATGGTGTGAACTTGCGATTTCATCCCAGGAAGAAAGTAGACTCTTTAGAAGAAGATGACAAGAATGGATTATTTGTGGCACTAAAAGACATTTTATTGAAAATGATGGAATTTGGTGGAAGAGATACTGGGAAAGATATTTATGGAAATCCAGGAGGATATACTTCGACACTCAGTAAAAATACGCTGCATAGTCCCTGTAAAAGATGTGAATCTCAAATCATAAAAGAGGCGTATTTGGGAGGTAGTATTTATTATTGTTCTGGTTGTCAAACTGTTTAGTTTTTTCTTATTTTTTTAATTTTAGGAGTGGAACATGCTATTATGTATTGATATTGGGAACACAAATATTAAGTTAGGTCTTTTCAGAAATGGTGAAATGGTGCAAAGATGGAGAATTTCAACAGATCGAACCAATCTTGCAGACGAATACGGTGTTCTGGTTGGCGATTTATTTGAAACCAGAGGATTATCCATTCATGAAATTACGGGATGTGCGATCTCATCGGTGGTTCCCAGCCTGACACAGGAATTTATAGAAATGTCAGAAAAATATTTTCTTCTGTCGCCAACCATTTATGGTCCAGAAGTGAATATCGGGATGAAAATTAACACCGACTATCCATCGGAAGTGGGTCATGATTTGATCATGAATGCGTTGGCTGCAAGGAAATTATATGGAACACCAGTCATCATTGTTGGTTTTGGAACGGCAACATCTTTTGTAGCCGTCTCAGAATCCGGGAATCTCGAAGGTGTAGCGATTGGTCCAGGTGTTGTTTCGAGTACTGAATCTCTCTTCCGGGCTGCCTCTACATTACCTCGGGTCGCTTTAACGCACCCGCAGGTAGCCATAGGCAAAAATACGATTCAATCTATGCGATCTGGCATAGTTTACGGATTTGTAGGTATGGTTAAAGAAGTAGTAACCAGAATGAAAAAAGAGATGTCTGGTAACCCCAAAGTTATTGCAACCGGTGGTGTGGCTGCACTCATCGCACCTGAATGTGATGAGATTGATATCATTCAAACCAATCTGGCTTTGTTCGGCTTGAAAGAAATGTTTGAACTCAGTCAGAAAAAATAACAAACAATGGATATAGGTTTTATTCAGTTAATATTATGAACCCAATTACACCTGAACCAGCATGAACTGATAAACCAGGAGTAAACTCAGCAAAGATTGGGTCTGCAGGACATGGAAATACTTTACATAGTTCCTGAAAAAGATTTTTTGCACCTGGCAGATTGTTCACATGAAAAAATCCAATCTGGTCAATCTTTTTATCCCCAACAGATTCAATAGCTAAATCAATCAATCGTTTTTGTGCTTTTTTCATTGTCCGAATCTTTTCCACTAAATCTAATTTTCCATCCTGAACCGATAGAATAGGTTTGATGTTTAGTGTGTCTGCCAAACCGGCTGCCAATTTACCAACTCTTCCACCCAAAGCAAGGTATTTCAATGTAGGCAAGGCAGCATAGACATGAAGGTTATTTTTAACGTAATCAATATCCTCTAATATTTCATTTTTGGAGACGCCATTTTGTGCTGCTTTCGCAGCTCTCAGTACGATCAGTCCTTGTGCTAATGAGAGTTGCATCGAATCAACAACGGAAATGTCCTTACCAGGAAAATGTTCCGTTGCGGTCAATGCAGCCTGATACGTTGCACTCACCTTACTCGAAACACAGATACAAATGATCGCATCATATCCATGATCAAACGCATTTTGATAGGCTTTCTCAAATGCAGATGGGGGAGGTGCTGAAGTAGTGGGTAATTTATTTGTTTGATCAATGATTTCAAACAGAATGGCATCATTGATATCAAGGCCGGTTGTGTAAATCGACTCTCCAAAATGAATGGTAATTGGCACCTGAGTGATATTGAATTGTGCGGCGATATCAACGGGCAAACTTGAATCAGTATCGGTAATAATGGATATTTTTGTCATGCATCTCCAATTTTATTCAGTTTTCTATTATTAACACCAATAACCTGATATTGGTTCACAAAAATTTGGCCTATTTTTTCAGAACAAAGTCGAGTCGTATTTTTTTCAATTCTTTCAATTAAGTTTATTGACTTCCAACCTGATTTATTGATTATATATGAAAAAAAGTTAATTACTTTGATTGATTTTTGCCCAGCTATCTTTCAAGCTGACAGTTCGATTGAAGACCAGGGAATCTTGGGTTGAATCAAGATCAGTGCAAAAGTATCCTTGTCTTTCAAACTGGAAGCGATCTCCTGCAAGTGAGTTTTTCAGTGATGGCTCAACTTTACAGCCAATAAGAATTGACAACGAACTGGGATTGAGATTATCCAGGAAGGTTTTTCCTACTTCTGTATTATCCGGGTCAGGCGTATCAAATAAGCGATCGTACAGACGAATTTCAGCATCCAATGCGTGTTGGGCAGATACCCAATGAATGGTACCTTTTACCTTTCTGCCGTCTGGCGAATATCCACCTCGGGTTTCAGGATCGTATGTGCAATGCACTTCAAGAATTTCACCATTATCGTCTTTCACGATGTGAGTGCATTTGACATAATAACCATATCTCAACCGAACTTCATTGCCAGGTGAGAGACGAAAATATTTTTTCGGTGGATTTTCCATAAAGTCGTCATTCTCGATAAAAAGAACTTTTGAAAAAGGTACCAATCGTTTACCGGCGGAGTCATCCTCTGGATTGTTGATGGCTTCCAGTTGTTCGACCTGGTCCTCAGGATAATTATCAATGATCAACTTTAAAGGATTCAGAACTGCCATTACACGATTGGCGGATACATTCAGATTATCGCGCACGCAGTGTTCCAACAGAGAAATATCAACAACACTCTCATTTTTTGCCACTCCAACTTTGTCGATGAAGTCGCGAATAGCCTCGGAAGTAAAACCTCTTCGTCGCATTCCACAAAGCGTGGGCATGCGTGGATCATCCCAGCCATTCACCAATTTATTATCTACCATCATTTTAAGGAAGCGCTTGCTAAGAATGGTATAGGAAATATTCAGCCTGGAGAATTCTAATTGACGGGGATGGAAGATACCTAATTTTTCTACAAACCAATCATATAAAGGCCGATGAGCCTCATAAGCAAGATCACATAATGAATGGGTGATCCCTTCAATGGAATCAGATTGACCATGCGCAAAATCATACATCGGATAAATGCACCATTTATCCCCGGTGCGATGATGCGATGCATGCAGAATTCGATACATGACAGGATCACGCATGTTGATATTTCCGGATGTCATGTCAATTTTTGCTCTTAGCACCCGAGCACCATCTGGAAATTCTCCATTTCGCATTCGTCTGAAGAGATCCAGATTTTCATCTACGGAACGATCCCGATAAGGACTGTTTTTGCCTGGTTCGGTAAGTGTTCCGCGATACTGTCGAATTTCTTCTGGAGATAAATCATCTACATAAGCATCACCTTGAAGAATCAATTGTTCTGCCCATTGATACAATTGTTCAAAATAATCCGAAGCGTAAAACTCTCTGTCATCCCAATCGAAACCTAACCAGTGAATATCTTCTTTAATGGCGTCTACGTATTCCGTATCTTCCTTGATTGGATTTGTGTCATCATACCGCAAATTTGTTATGCCACCAAAAGCTTGCGCCATGCCGAAATCTATACAGATTGCTTTGGCATGGCCGATATGCAGGTAGCCATTAGGCTCAGGTGGAAACCTTGTATGAACTGTCGTGAAGCGACCAGTTTTCAGGTCTTCTTCAATGGCTTCTTTTATGAAATTTGTATTCTCATATATTTCGGGCATCATTATCTCCAGAAAATTGTAATGTGATTAATTCTAATCGCCTTTAGGTATTGGCGCAACCTGAGAATTATTGCTTGAATGGGCTGAAATCAGAATCAATAAACCCCCTCGATAAAAGAAGGGGATCAAAAATTTATTTTAATCCGAATAAATCAGTCAGAATTTATCAAAATGATTTTTCCCTGCGCGACCATCAATCTTTTTCGTGTTGGAAAATAAAAGTGATAACACCAGTCGTCAGAAGTAAGATACCAATCACATTCATTTGAGTTGGCCAGGCATTTGCTCAATTCTGACCACCTTCAATATAAATATGTGTCGATGCACCCCAAATGGGAGCTGTCAGGACAACAATTCCGCACAGGAGAAGTGTGAAAGCAGCAGCAGTACTAAGGTGCAATCGCTGCCATTATTGGACCAAAATTTTCACTGCGACTGCGATACAAGTTGTGCCAACCCCCGTCATTAATGTAAATACAGCGGCGATCCCCATAGAAATAATCCCTAGTACTCGTAAAGTTTTTCCCCACCATTTTATTTTAGCCATTGCAATTCTCTTCAATAATTTTTAATCAACCACATTTCAAACCATCATAAGCACCATGGCACTTAACATATACAAGGAAGCGTACTTGAATAAACCAAAATTAAGTTTTTGGGATGGTCTGATCAAGCTCATCATTGCCAGGAAAATTAAGCCGAATGAAAGCACAATCAGTAATCTTAAGTAACCGATTGTCATTCCAATGCCAATTGCAGCCAAACCGATTGTTACGGCTGTTAAAACGCTTGAAATTGCAATCATCAATCGAGTAAATGAAAAACTATACCGACTTGGGAAGGTTGGAATCCCAGCAGCTTGATAGTCATCATAATATCGCATAGAGAAGGTCATTATATGTGTAGGAATCCAAAACAAAATACCAATTGCCAGCAATAATCCAACCCAATCAATGTGTCCTACTGCCAGTGTTCTTCCAGCCAGGATAGGCATCCCCCCAGCTAATCCTCCCCAGATGATAGACCAGCAAGTCCTTCTTTTTAACCAGATTGTGTAAATCAGCACATCAAAGAAGATCCCAAGAAATACAATCAATCCATAGAGTGGATTGATGAGCAGTGCAAATCCCACTCCCAGAATGGACAAGATAACTCCCAGGTTTAGAACTTCTCTCGACGAAACGATACCTGATGCCAATGGCCTGTAACAGGTTCGTTTCATTTTTGCATCAATATCGCGGTCATACCACATATTTAGGACGGTGCTACCACTAATTGATAGAAAGAGACTCACAGCTACCCCTGTTAACAATGGGATGTTGAAAACCGGACATTTGAAACTCATGAACCCTGCTAAACCGGTTGCTATTAGCAAACCGGTTTGCAGGCTCTTGATCAGCTTCCAATAGAGGGAGATTCTTTCTATAATAATTTTCAAAATAAATCCTTAATGATTGGTCTATATAATTATTTTACACATCGAAAACCAAAACTTGGGCTGATATATGTTGGGATTGAACTATTTCGTATCCAGATGCGTAAGTAATTCTCATACACATCTTTACTTCCACCGCGTAGATAGCGGTAATGTTGTTCTTCATAAACATTAGAAGTCCATTCCCATACATTTCCGGCCATATCATAAATCCCGTACGGACTTGGGGAGTCTAATGTTACATAACCATCATATGTTTTTCCATTGTAAAATCCAACTGGAGTCGTGCGAGAACCAAAGGAATTCATGTCTTCGAATGGATCCCGGCTGGTAATCAGGTTGGCATTGTTACGTGCAATTGTTTCACCCCAGGGATATGGACGTGTATCTTCACTACCTCTGGCTGCTTTTTCCCATTCTAATTCAGTAGGCAAGCGCCAATCGTAATATTCGCAATATGCTTTTGCGCCAAACCAGGATACCATAGTCATGGGGTGGTTTGCCCAGGTTGGTTGAGCAGTAAAAATTTGGCCGTCATAGTCAAGCCGCAACATAGGGTCATCCAATGGAATATGTATATAATTTCCCGCTGGAATTTCTTCTTCATGCCTTCCATCATGAAATTCATCACCGGGATAATATCCAATTACTTTATTCTCTTCAATTTTGATATATCCATCCTTCATTGCTTCGTTTAAGTATTCAACAAATTGTTGATTGGTAACATGGGTAATCATCATTTCATAATCATAATCAATTGTTGTTTCAAAGTTGAATTGTCCAGAGAAAAATTCTCCCATAGGGATTAAAGCCCATGTATTCGGTTCAATTCCCGTATCATAGACTGGAGCAGGTGCATTTATGTCGACTGGTTTACAGGCAGTCAGGGTGAAAATAAAGGATATCAGAAGTAGAGTCAATTTTTTCATTATTTTTCCTCCACATAGGACTTTAATTTTTCATGCACTTCTTGTGACCACCTGCCATTCTTTTTAAATAGATCTATCAATCGCCATACCATCAGTGCTGCGAGAGCAAGCAAAACAACAACCAGGCCAATATCCCCAAGAAGGTTTGTGATATTGACAACAGGTTGTTGATATGCTTCCTCGACAAATAAACGTTTCATTTCGTATACTGTCACAGCGCCAAAAGCCAGATCAGAAAAAATGATAATGGACCAACCAAACCATTGTCTTGCTTTTCCCTTTAAACCTGCCAAATCAGCATAATATAATAACAAAATTGTGGCTGTCAGGGTAGCGAGGATATGCCAGTGACCAGTCAGAATCAGTTTTTCATCCATAAATGGCCAATTACGGAATATTTCCTCCAGTTTTACTGCAACAAAAATTCCGATAAAACTGACAGTGAAATTCATAAAAACCATCTGCCAGGTTACACCAAACTTTATTGGGTCTCTTACAAGCGCAGCTAACCCCTGGAAAAAGTTACCTTTTTTCAATTCTTTTTCTTCAAGGCCAGTTTTTATAAGTTTGTCCCAGGAATAAATAACGAGCAGCAATGCGCCCAGCATAGCAATTGTTGAGCCACCGTATATGACTGTATGTGCAATTCCTTCAAAAGGAACAACCAACCAGGTTCCCATTGATAATACAATAGATCCAATGATGAATAATGGCATGGCGATTTTGTGGAGAATGCCTTTAAAATCCATATATCTACAAATGATCAAGGCACAGGCAATTGCGATGAGCGCCAACATGATATGCAGGTGTCCAATGATTGATTTTTGCAGTGTGGTCTTGATTGGTTCTCGGACAACATTTTCTGCCAGAAAGGTAAAGAACCCATTTCCGTAGAATGAACCAGGAATCGCACCAAATAAAGCGGAAGCCAGGGTTACAATGGATACAGAGAAGAAGGCGACTCGCTCCAGATCATAACCAGACTTGGAATGGGCATAGGCAGTGTTTTTCACTTTGTATTCACTCCTCCATGGCCATAATGCGTATGCCAGTAGACAGCCAGCGAAGAAAATTAATGTCAATCCTGCAATATAAATCCCATGCATGATCCAACTGGTTCCCCAATACGCAAAGGGGAGTCCGCCAATGATGGCAGCTAAATAACCAAAAGTAATGGTGCTATTAATTTGAACGCGTTGATTTTCTTTCATGGCAACTAAATCTGTAATCATGTAAGTTTCGATAGCGATAACTGCCATGGCAATTGTGTGATACAGAATAATCAAACGCCCTTCTCTTTCAGATTCGACAAGGTCAATACCAAAAGTTTTCACGATAACATCTTTGACGCCCAGATCTGCCATCGGTCCGGATAGTGATCCAAAGAATGCAGAAATCAACGCACATAAGGCGATTGCTACGAGAATCAAACCTTTGGTGGATGTAAAGAGATAATTAAATCGGGTTTTTAAAGCCAGCATTGACGCTCCTTAAGAATAATTCTAAAAATTTCCTTGTGTAATTTTGCACATATTATCACGTTGATGAATGAAAGTCATTAACAAAAGTTAATATCAGCCTGACAGCGATTAAAGGAATTTTTAAGCATGGCAATTTTAAATAGTCAGAATAAAAAAAGGTGAGTATAAAGTTGCATTTCTAAACTTTTCATTCTCACCTCTCTTGATCATTATTTTTACCTTCTCAAAAACTTGATCATTTAATGGCCAGGTATTTTAATCATCAGCGTTTGTCCATTTTTGCCATAAATTGGGTAGAACAAGAATAACGACCATCACCAGGCTGGCAACCGGAGCCAATGCAAACAATGAGAAGCGTCCCAGCTCCTGTGCCGTGATGATTGCTAATGGAATACCAACGATTAACTCTGTTACTCCTGCTAATAAACCAACGGGTACCATCCAATTTTTGGGTTTTGTCAAAATACCAAAAGTCACAATGGCCCAACCAATCATTGCCAACCAGTGCAGACTAACCACCAGATAAAATATCGGGGTTCCTACAGTGATAATTCGACTGGTGCTGGATACACCATTCATGAAACAGAAAATGTAAGTAATGCCAGTTCCCAATCCTAATAAAATTCTACTCCATGGGATCTCGCCAACTTTCCAAAGGAAAATAAAGTAGAAAAGGATATAAGGAAAAAACAACATGAAATAAACAGGCGGCAAGCTGGCTGCCATGAAAGGAATATTAATAAAGAAGCTCGCCAGTAACGCTAAAATGATCCCAACGACTGACAGATTATAGGCCCAGTTTTTCTTTACAAAAAAGCCATAAGCACTGACCAGGAAAAAGGCAGATGCAAGAAAACCCAAATCACCTAAACCAGGATGGATGTATTTCAATAAAATCTCACAACCTGGCTCCGCTGATTCTGCAGACATTCCAGCTGCATACCACTGGAAGAACAAAACAAAATGACCAACGATACCAATGAGTGCGGCGATGAGCGCCATTATTCCACCTAAAACATTATTTTTCTTCATTATTCCTCCATAAATCTTTAATCTCTTGTAATAATTATCACAAATACCTTTTTTCAACTTTGACTTAAAGCAAATCGTTCAATTTTTCGCTATTAATCTTCAGTCTTATGGCAAGAATTGCATCCTTTGTAGTAAGCTGAGTTGTTGTGGGCAGCAACATAAATAATTGCATCAGGCTCGACATTAAAATTACAATCATCCAGAAAATTCGATTTTCCTTCCCATGCATAAATTTCAATGTCACAACCTACATAGACCAATCCCTCCAGATGATTGTTGCAAAGTTGACCTGAAACAACATGGTCAAAATCCATCATTTTTCTTTTAATTTCAACTTGTTGTGGATTGAGCTGTTTTTCTGATATAGATGGAAATGGATTGGTGCGATCTCGATAGGTAATCATTCCAGGCGTACACAAAGACCGAGCATCCATACAGGCGCTCAACTGAACCATGATTAAGAGTGTAAAGATGAAAAGTGCCTTGTTTTTCATATGAATTCCTTAATTGAAAAATTTAGATTATTCAAATTTGTAATAGATTTCACATACGATTTCTTTGACTTAACGCAAATAATCGAAATGGCTATATTTAGGAAATAAATTATTTTCTGCTATAGTTAATCGAGGAGAAATTAATGAAAGAATTAGCGTTATTATTTGATCAAAACCCCGTGTTCTCAGCGTTATCAGATGATAAAAAAGATTTGGTGATTAAAGAGGCAATCTCTAAAAGATTCTCAAAAGGTGAGTTAATTACCATGGATGGAGATATCTGGCCATATATGTTTTTCATTACCAAAGGAAGGATTAATGCATTAAAGAGCTCTTCGGAAGGTCGCAGTCTGGTGGTAACGACTTTTAATCAAGGTGATATTTTTTGGGGGCTTGCATTTTTTTATGAAACTATGCCGATGCCTGTTTCCCTGGAGGTTGCTGAGAATACCAGTATCATGATATGGTCGACGGGAAGTTTGATCCCAATTTTCAAAAGCGAAGGTGCAGCAGCCTGGGAATTATCACGATTAATGGTGTATAAAATGATGCGAGCCAGTGAAATTCTGGAAGAGATGACTTTTCAGCCTGTTGCTGGCCGTTTAGCTAAATTATTAATTGAAACAGTCCGTAATCAGGATCAGGGACCGATTACCAGAAGTTTGACTTTAGATGAAATGGCAGCCAGAATTGGATCTACAAGAGAAATGGTGTGTCGTTTCCTGCATCGTTTTGCAGATGATGGAATAATTGATATCACCCGCACAGAATTCAGAGTGATGGATTCTGGGAGATTGGCAAAAGTAGCCAACAATTCTAAAGGTTGATATTGACGATCACCCAACAAATGAAGAATTAGAATTATTTTCATATATTGATTGCGATGATCCATAGGTTTTTCAGGAATAACGACCAGGATTCTAATGACATATTTTATTGATAAGCTGGTAAATTTTGGCGAGTTTCATTTATAATTTTTAGCATGCGAAATTTTTCTTTATCGATTATTGTTGGTTTGTTCTTATTATTTTTTTTATTATCCGGATGTCAAAATAATACCAATGGGGAACAATCAGGGAATCAAAATGCAACCGATTATTATTACTTAGAAAATAAAGGGTCTGATACAATGGTTAACCTGGCATTGTACTGGGCGGAGGAATATCAGAAGCTCCATCCCGAAGTACGGATTTCAGTTACAGGTGGAGGCAGTGGGACCGGAATTTCTTCACTCATTAATAATACGGTCGACCTGGCAAATGCATCCCGACAAATCAAATTGGAGGAGATAGAAAGCGCAAATAAAAACGGGGTGGACCCGATTGAATATGTTGTCGCAAGAGATGCAATTGCTGTGATTGTTCATCCGGATAATCCTATTAATCAATTAACATTACAGGAAGTATCAGATATTTACACAGGAAGAATCGAAAACTGGATTCAATTAGGAGGTGAAGACAGACCAATTGTGCGCCTCTCTCGAGAAACTAATTCAGGAACCCATGTCTACTTTCTAGAAGAAGTGATCCGCCTGGGAAATTCCGAAGATAAAACAATTTTCTCCGCAAACACTTTATTGCTACCTTCATCAGAGGGTATTATTGCGGAAGTTCGGGCAAATCGTAACGCAATTGGTTATGATGGATTGGGTTATATCACTGAAGAAGTTAAAGTGCTTGCAATTGCGAGAGAAAAAGGGACAGATTATATTTTTCCATCATTGAACACTGTCAATGAAAACCTATATGCCATTTCCAGAAATTTATACATCTATGCTCCGGGAACACCACCGACATTTGTAAAAGCATATCTTGATTGGATAATGACATCTGAAGGGCAGAAAATTGTTACTGATTTGGGTTTCATTCCAGTTGAATAAGGAAAAATATGAAGGAAAATCAAACCAGGAATTTTGAAAAAGTAATCACCCGAACCATTCAATTTTCGGGGTATTCGTCGATCCTGTTTGTCTTACTCATTTTATTTTTTCTATTGTCAGAAGGAACCCCTGCACTTTTTGATGTGCCATTATCACAATTATTTTCTGAACGATGGTATCCCATTGAGGGTTATTATGGGATCCTTCCATTAATTTTGGGTTCTCTGCTCGTCACGCTGGGAGCATCGTTAATTGCAGTTCCATTTGGTATTCTGACAGCAGTTTTCATCGCTGAAATTGCTCCAAAATGGCTGCAGGAAATAATGAAACCGCTGGTTGAATTATTGGCAGGTTTGCCAAGTGTCGTTCTGGGCTTTCTGGGTATTCTGGTAGTTTCGCCTTTTCTGCGTGACACATTGAATTTACCAACCGGACTCACCGCGCTGACCGGGTCCTTATTATTGGGTGGCATTGCCATCCCCACTATTGTTTCCATTTCGGAAGATGCACTCAATAATGTGCCTGATTCGTACCGGCACGGCTCACTGGCTTTAGGATTGACTCGCTGGCAGACGATCTGGGGCGTAACAGTACCGGCTGCCAAATCAGGCATTTTAATGGCTGTCATGTTAGGTGTGGGAAGAACCATTGGAGAAACAATGACCGTTATGATGGTCACCGGAAATGCTCCGATTCTGCCAACATCTTTACAGGCGTTGTTTATGCCCATTCGTACAATGACCGCCACAATCGCTTCAGAAATGGGGGAGGTAGCCTCAGGCAGCCCGCATTATCATGTATTGTTTTTCATTGGTATTGTTCTATTTTTATTCACATTGCTGGTAAATGTAATCGCTTCCAACATCAGTTCCCGGAAACTAAAACGATCTGAGAGGATCTTATCCTGAGAGAATTTATGCAGACTGCAAAGAAATCAAATGTCTTAAAACAACTACGCATTGAAAAACTGGGCTTTTCGGTGTTAACGTTATTATCGATTGCAACAGTCATTCCAATCATTGCCGTAGTCATCTACATCATTTATTTAGGAGCACCAGCCATTTCCTGGGAGTTTGTCTCCGCCATGCCCAGTGATGGCATGAGAGCAGGTGGGATCTGGCCGGCGATTGTAGGAACAATCTATTTAACAGTTGGAACTGCTATATTCTCCGTGCCTTTAGGGATTGCAGCAGCGATTTATTTATCGGAGTATGCCCCCGTTAATAGAGTGACGCAAGCTATCCGCATAGCGATCATTAATTTGGCTGGAATTCCTTCCGTGGTGTATGGTTTATTTGGTTTGGGATTATTTGTTATTTTTCTGAATTTTGGAACCAGTATTCTATCAGCGTCGCTTACATTGTCAATCATGACACTGCCCGTGATAATCAGCACCACAGAAGAAGCACTACGTGCAGTGCCACAATCCTTCAGGGTTGTGAGTGTTTCATTAGGGGCTACCAAATGGCAAACGATCTGGCGATTGGTATTACCTCAGGCAATTCCTGGAATGTTGACCGGTATTGTTCTTGGGTTGGAACGGGCTGCGGGTGAAACAGCTCCCATTTTATTCACCGGGGCTGCTTTTTTCCTTCCCAGATTGCCCAATTCTCCACTGGATGCGACGATGGCATTGCCCTATCATTTATTTGTGATTTCCACCCAGGTGCCAGGTATGCCAATCCAGATTCAATATGGAACAGTACTTGTATTGTTAGTGTTTGTATTGATCATGAATATTATTGTTACGATGATTCGCTCCCGAGCCCGGGCAAAAAGGCAGTGGTAGTATGGATAAAATAATTGTTGAAAACCTTTCCATTACCTATTCAGATGGGGTTGAATCCTTGTATGATATCAATCTTCGGATTCCCATCCACCAGATTACTGCTTTGATCGGCCCTTCTGGTGGAGGTAAATCAACTTTTTTGCGTGTGTTGAATCGATTAAATGATCTGGCAGATGTAACAAAGACAACAGGAAAAGTATTAATTGATGGGATCGATATACTTGACCCAACTCTGGATGTAATCGCTTTGCGCCGAAAGGTGGGAATTGTATTTTCTCGACCATTACCGCTTCCCCTATCTATTTACCAGAATGTCTCTTACGGACTGGAATTAATGGGTGAGAAACGAAAAAGTGTTTTGGATGAGGCCGTTGAACGTGCCTTGCGATTGGCTGAGTTATGGGATGAAGTAAAAGAACGGTTACACGATCCAGCCAATTCTATTTCCGGAGGTCAACAACAGCGGTTATGCCTGGCACGCACTTTATCATTACAACCTGAAATCATTATGTTAGATGAACCGACCTCAGCGCTTGATCCAATTTCTACGGCAAAAATTGAAACATCTCTGATTGAGCTAAAGAAAGATTTCACCGTCATCATTGCTCCACATAATACACAACAAGCTGGACGAATCGCTGATTATGTTGCTTTCTTCTTACATGGGAAATTAATCGAATTTTCCAGTGCCGAGGAAATCTTCACCCGACCTAAAGACAATAAAACTCAGGATTACATTTCAGGAAAATTTGGATAAATGCCGATATTTTGTTGAAGTTTTGATTTGATTTATCGATCTGGATCAATAAAATAAAGTCATTATCGATTTGTAAACCTTTAATTTTCAATTGGGAGGAACAATGTCAAGACCAACCTGGGATTCTTACTTCATGAAAATAGCGGAGGACGTTGCAGTGCGCTCAACCTGTGATCGAGCAAAGGTAGGCGCTGTATTGGTAAAAGATAAGCATATCATCTCGACTGGCTACAACGGTTCACCAGCGGGTTTAGAACACTGTGATGATGTTGGTCATTTGATGGTCGATGGACATTGTGTTCGCACTGTGCATGCTGAAGTAAACGCGATTATTCAAGCAGCCGTTTTTGGACTGGCTACTAAAGATGCGGTTTGTTATGTAACTCATTTTCCGTGCCTGAATTGTACAAAAATGTTAATTAATGCCAGAATCTCCAAGTTGATCTATCTCAATGCTTATCGTGTTGATCCAATTGCACTTGATTTCCTCGAAAAAGCGGGGATAATTATGGAACAATATTTTGCTGATGAATAATAGACTGACTAAACTAATACGAGGGAATTGAATTAACTACCGAGATACGATCAAATCCTTAAGAATTGTATTCATAATGCCACCATCTTTGAAATATTGTATTTCATTGAGGGTATCGATTCTTAATTTGACATCAAAATAAGTTTCTTCACCAGTGATGCTTAAAGCTTTTACCTGAAGAACCTTTCCCGGGGATATTACTTCCGGATGATTGATGGTGAATTTTTCACTCCCATCAAGCCCCAAAGTTTGCAAATTTTGACCAGGTATAAACTCCAATGGCAAAATACCCATCCCAACCAGGTTGGAGCGGTGGATTCGTTCAAATGATTCTGCAATGACTGCTTTTACCCCTAATAGCATTGGACCTTTCGCAGCCCAGTCGCGTGAGGAACCAATTCCATATTCTTTCCCAGCAATCACAATCAGGTCAATTCCTGCCTGTTGATATTTTTGCGAGGCTTCATAAATACTCATCACCTCGTCGGATGGAATATAGCGGGTCATACCACCCTCGATGCCGGCTAATAGCAGATTTTTTATACGGATGTTTCCAAATGTTCCACGGGTCATAATGCGGTCGTTCCCCCTGCGTGATCCAAAAGAATTAAATTCCTGTGGTTGAACACCATGGTTTACCAGATATTCTCCAGCAGGACTTTTTAATGGAATAGCGCCAGCAGGAGAGATATGGTCTGTGGTGACTGAATCTCCTAATACAACGAGTGTATGCGCATCATTAATGCTTATAGATGTACCTTCAAGTGAAAGATTTTCAAAATAGGGTGGTTCCTGGAGGTAGGTTGAGTTTTCATCCCAATTATAGATTTTTTCTGAGTTTGTTTGCAGTGTATTCCAAGCGGAATTACCCGAATATACATTTGCATAATTTTTGATGAACAATTCAGGCTTGACGACAGAATGCAAGATTTCCTGGATTTCAAGCGTAGTTGGCCAGATATCATGCAAGTAAACCGGTTTTTCTGTATGATCGTATCCGATAGGATCTTTTGTTAGATCGATGTTCATTGTTCCTGCTAATGCGTATGCGACCACAAGAGGGGGAGAAGCTAAATAATTAGCCTGTGTCTGAGGATGAATTCTGCCTTCAAAATTCCTGTTTCCCGAAAGAACCGCACTGGCAATCATTTTTTCCTTTTCAATAAAATCAACTATTTCCTGGTGAAGAGGACCACTATTGCCAATACAGGTTGTACATCCATATCCAACCACGTGAAAACCAAGATTTTCCAGATCTTTGATCAAACCACTTTTGGTCAGGTATTCAGTGACCACACGAGAACCTGGGGCAAAACTGGTTTTCACATAATCCGGGACAGTAAGACCTTTTGAAATTGCTTTTTTAGCAACCAGACCAGCAGCAATCATCACCGTTGGATTGGATGTATTCGTGCAGGAAGTAATGGCTGCGATGGCAGTAAACCCATGCGATAATTGAAAGGATTTTCCGGCAAATTCGAGATTAAATGTCTTCTTTAAATCGCCTTCCGGATATCCAAACCCCATTTGATTTCGAGGTTTAACCAAACTGATTTGAAAATTTTCTTTGACTGATTGCAATCCCATGCGATCCTGGGGGCGTTTTGGACCAGCGACGCTGGGTTCTATTTGATTCAGGTCAATCTCAATCACCTCGGAAAATTCCGGGAAAGGTTGATGTGATTCCCGGAATAGATTTTGAGCCCGGTAATATTTCTCAACCAGAGCCAGTTGATCTTTATTTTTTCCGGTTAATTGCAAATACATCAATGATTGATCATCAAATGGAAAATAAATCATAGTCGCTCCGCTTTCCGGGGTAATATTAGCAATCATTGCTCGATCAGCCAGACTCAGGTGATCCAGACCTTCTCCAAAAAACTCAACGAACTTATCAACCACACCTTTTTTCCTTAGAATTTGGATGATGGTCAAAGTCAAATCTGTAGGCGTCAAGCCTTCCCTTAATTGTCCCTTGAGGTGAACGCCAATGACATCCGGGGTGAGAAATTCGATAGGTTGTCCCATCATAGCAGCGACTGCTTCAATTCCTCCGACACCCCAACCTACAATGCCTAAGCCGTTGATCATGGTTGTATGAGAGTCAGTGCCAACCAGCGTATCTGGAAAAATATAAGTTTCACCATCTGTTTCATTGGTCAAAACAGATTGAGCAAGAAACTCGAGGTTAACCTGATGGATGATACCTGTGGATGGCGGGACGATACGTAGGTTTTCAAAAGCAGAGCTACTCCAGCGTAGAAACTGATATCTCTCAAGATTGCGTTCAAATTCATATTTTGCGTTTTGATCGACAGCATCTTTTTGTGCGGATACGTCGACCATCACCGAATGGTCAATTACCAGGTCGACCGGGATAATCGGATTAACCTTTAAAGGACCCCCCCCCATTCGTTGAATAGCAGCACGCATCGCTGTCAGATCATTTAATACCGGAACCCCTGTGAAATCCTGCAGGACCACTCTGCCAGGAAAAAATGGGATTGGTCGACGATGATCCTGGTGAGGTTGCCAACCAGCGAGGTTGACGGCATCAATTTCGGTTATGGATTCGTCATTTGTATTTCGGAGAACACCTTCCAGCAAAATTCGAATTGAAAAAGGCAACCTTTCCAAAAATTTTGGGTTCTCTGGATGTAATTTGGAAAGATGGAAAAATTGATAATCTTTTCCATTGATTGAGATGGTTGATTTTGTTGAAAGTAGACCTTTTTTCATTAGATCACTCCTGTTTATTAAAAATTATTGATGATTGCTTTGGCAAATTCATCGGTACTTAATGTGGTTGAACCAACCACAAATTGCGCCAGGTCCTGGGTTAATTGTCCATGATTAATTGTCTTTTCCAAGGCTTTTGTAATGAGTTCAGCGGCTTCATTCCATCCCAAATATTGCAACATGAGGACAGATGAAAGAATCAAAGAGGAAGGGTTCGCCAGGTTTTTCCCAGCAATATCGGGTGCAGTACCATGGGTTGCTTCAAAAACAGCAATTCCATTCTGATAATTAATATTTGCTCCAGGTGAAATCCCAATTCCACCAACCTGAGCAGCCAGTGCATCCGAGAGATAATCACCATTCAAATTACTGGTTGCAATCACACTGAAATCCTGTGGGTAAAGCAACAAATTCTGAAAGGCAGCATCGGTAATAACATCATTCATCCAGATCCTTCCGTTACTCATCGCCCATTCTTTTTCTTTATTGGCTTCGAAAATTCCCGCATTCTTTTTGGTGTGTTCAAATTGACGGGCTGTGTAAATGAAATCCTGGTAATTACTTTCAGCCAGATCATACCCCCACATTCGAAAGGCACCTTCCGTAAACTTCATGATATTGCCTTTGTGAATTAATGTGACAATCGGTTTTTTATTTCTGATTGCGTATTCAATGGCTGCCTGAATTACCCTCTGACTACCTTGCTTTGAAATGGGTTTAATGCCCAGTCCAACAGATTGTGGAAAACGAATTTTTTGATAAGAGTCAGGTAAGTGTTCCTGCAGCCAATCTAAAAACATCTTTGATTCCTGACTATCTGGTTCAAATTCAATTCCTGAATAAACATCTTCAGTATTTTCTCTAAAGATAGTTACATCAATTTTTTCCGGTTGTGTTACCGGTGCGTTGATTCCCTGAAAGTATCGAACAGGTCTTAAACAAACATATAGATCCAGGTCTTTCCGCAAAGCCACATTTAATGAGCGTACGCCACCACCTACGGGTGTTGTGAGTGGGCCCTTGATTCCAACTACATATTCTTTAAAAGCATTCAATGTCTCATAAGGGAGCCATTCACCTGTTTGATGAAAAGCTTTTTCCCCGGCGAACACCTCTTTCCAGATGATTTTTTTTTCAGATTGATAGGCTGTTTCAATGGCTGCGTTTACTACGGATTGTGTTGCTGCCGTTACATCCGGCCCGATGCCATCGCCTGTGATGAAGGGGATGGTTACCCGATCGGGTACGATTAATTTATTGTTCACCATTCGAATGGAAGTGGTTGAGTTGACCATACTGTTCCTTTTTTGGATATTAATTTTTTTGATCATCAAGGAAATCTAAAAACCCTTGACTTTTATCCGTTTAATTCCTATAATCATTATATTCAATTTCGGGACGATGTCCCATTCTCCGGTACAATAATATGGAAAATGAAAAGATTCAAACAATTGATCGACTGATTCAAATCATGGATTGCTTTACCATTGATCAAAATGATCTGGGTGTAAGGGAAGTTGCCAGATTGACTGGACTCTCTCCCAGTGCCTGCGGACGTTTAATGATCGCTTTAAAAAATCAAGGATTATTGTTACAAAATCATGAATCTAGATCCTATTCCGTTGGCCCAAAAAGCCTTCGTTGGGCAGAAGTATATACGACCAATCTGGATATCAGAAATGTAGCCTTACCGATCATCCATGAACTATTGCTGGAAACGAAAGAAACCATCAGTCTTTATATTCTGGATGGGGATGAACGTTTATGTGTAGAGAGAATGGAAAGCGCACAGAATGTTCGGATTGTTGCCAGAATCGGGAGACGATTGCCATTGTATGCTGGTTCAGCAGGCAAGCTGTTGTTAGCCTTTCTCCCAGAAAAAAGGCAGGAGGAAATTCTTGCTCGTACTAATTTCCAGCCATTTACGAATAAAACAATCACAGATATTAATATACTAAAAGAAGAATTGAAAACTATTCGTAAACAGGGTTATGCTTTCAGTGATGGAGAATGGGTAGAGGATGCTGCTGGAATTGCAGCGCCTATCTTTGACATGAAGTCAGATATTTTGGGTGCATTGACCATTTCCGGTCCTTCTTTTCGATTTACATCTGAAAAAATTAAACTGCATAAAAATAGTATTCTTAAGGCGGCTGAACATATATCCCGAGATTTAGGGTATATAGGTACGCAGATTTATCAAAACCAACCCCAATAAATACATGAGGAGAGTGTATCTCCTAACATTACCCTGATTGGGGTGTCCAATCAAGTTATTTATAGCTATAAGATTTTTTTACAAAGGAGTGTCACCATGATGTTGTTAGAGGAAAGAATTGCCGAGCAATTACCTGAGTGGCGGGAGCGGGTAAATCGGTTACGAAATGAATTTGGAGATTTTAAAGTTTCTGATGTAACCGTTTCTCAAATTTATGGGGGCATTCGAGGGGTTCAAATTCAGGTCAGTGATATTTCTTATGTTGATCCAATAGAGGGGATTCGTATTCGTGGATATTCAATTCCTGAATTATTGAAAACTCTACCAAAATTGCCTGGCGCAGAATTTCCCTTGGCTGGAGGTGTTTATTATTTACTTTTGACGGATCAACTGCCAACCTTTGAAGATGCCATGATCGTGGAAGAAGAATGGCGACAAAGAAGCTTAATCCCAACCTATGTATACAATACCATCCGCCGAATGCCAAAGGAAACGCATCCGATGACTTTATTCTCAATAGGAATTATGGCATTGCAAAAAGAATCCGTATTTGCAAAAGAATATGAAATTGGTGTCGTTAAAGATGATCATTGGCGCTATTTCTTACAGGATTCATTAAACCTGACAGCAAAATTGCCTGGGTTAGCAGCCTTTATTTATAACCTGAAATATCAGGATGGAATTTACCTTCCTCCCAAAGCTGATCATGATTGGAGCGCGAATTTTGGGGTGATGATTGATCGGGAAGGTGATCCAAAGTATTATGATCTTTGCCGGTTATTTTTCTTTTTGCATTGTGATCACGAAGGCGGTAACGTCTCCGCTCACGCCACACATCTGGTAAGTTCAGCTTTATCTGATGTATATCTTTCCTGTGCTGCGGGTATGAATGGATTAGCGGGACCGCTGCATGGCCTGGCGAACCAGGAATGTCTTAAATGGCTTCTGGACGTCCGTGAATATTTCAATGGCCTCCCCACTCAGGAACAATTGGAGAGCTTTCTTCGTCTATCATTATCGGAAGGCAAAATAATTCCAGGTTATGGGCATGCGGTTTTGAGAACAACGGATCCGAGATTTACCGCACAATTAGAATTTGCCAGAAGAAAAAAATTAGACAGCGATTTAATAAAACTGGTAGAAATGGTTTATGCAATCCTCCCTGATATCTTAATGGAAAATGGCAAAGTGAGTAACCCCTGGCCAAATGTGGATGCGATTAATGGTGCTTTACAATATCACTTTGGTGTAAAAGAATTTGAATTCTATACAGTTTTGTTCGGAGTGAGTAGAATATTAGGCTTAACAGCGCATATTGTTTGGGCCAGAGCATTATTAAAACCCATTGAGCGGCCGAAATCCCTGACCACTTCGATGCTGGAATCAATGATTTCAAATGATTAATGGTTTAGAAAATTGGGTTTGCAAATAAGCATAACTATTGGTACGAGGAGAAAAAAATGGAAAATGGATCTTATAAAATCTATGGTGATAAATTAGTTCTTAGAACCCGGAACAGATTATGTGATACCGTTGACGAATTAATCAACAGTCATTTGTTTTTAGATTTATTGAGTAAGTATGTACGTTACTTATTTCGACAGCAATCACGGTTACTACGGGTATTCTTTAATGAAGAAAAAGTTACACCAGAAGAATTAAAAACAATGCAGACAACATTGTTGTTATTATCAAAATTACCTGCAGATCAGGTGTGCAAAATTGTGCCTGAAAGTATGACATTTTTTGAAGACCTCGATTTACTCAGCGATTTTGTGGAACAATTTTATAATTTCTGGCGACGATTACAACGACTGGTGGTACTTGATTCGGTGGATGACCGCCTTGATAAACGACCATATAGGTCCTTCACGGAGACAGTCGAAAAATTGATGCATGTAGTTCGAAGTGCACAACGTGATATCCTGGAAAATATATCTGGCAGCCATCCCCGAGTTTATCGTCAGGTCAGTGCCGGCGCGAATATTGCTGCCATCACGCTGCCATATAAGATGCCATTTATGTGTGGATATGAAGATAAATTGTGCGACATTTTGATGACCCGCCAGGTATTAATTTATCCTCCATTAATTTTTAATACACCTTACAACAAAAGGAGTGGAAAATTTAAGAGGGTTGATTACAATCCTATCGATCATCTCAATATTGATCCAGAACAATGGTTGTGCTATCCTGCCAAGGTTGGTGAATTAGTTATTCTGGTGTATTTCACAGTGCAATGGTTTGAGTTGGGTTTTTCCTTAAGTAATTTATTTGAATTGGCTGAAGATGCGGATTTAAAGAAAAAACCGGATGCAATTTATTTTTATGGTATTCCTGTAGAAGGGGAAAAAGATCCGGATGTTACCGAGACAATTTTTTATGAGGATAAAGATAATGACATCCTGATAGGTACTGTACCATTCCGCAAAGAATATGCATATTTTGGCTATCTTAAAAAAATGATTCTTACTTTACACAATGTTAAGATGATGAAAATTGGCAGAATGCCATTTCATGGTGCTATGTTCCACATTGTCTTAAGAAATGCAGGCACCTCGAATGTCGTGTTGATCGGAGATACGGGTGCAGGAAAATCAGAGACACTGGAAGCGCTGCGCGGTATCATCGAAGATCAGGTGGAGGATCTGGTTATCATTGCTGATGATATGGGATCGATCGATATCCTGCCTGACGGCAGAATCATGGGATATGGCACTGAAATTGGCGCTTTCATAAGGTTGGACGATTTGCAAAAAGATTATGCTTTCGGTCAAATTGACCGGTCCATCATTATGAATCCAGATCAGGTAAATGCGCGGGTAGTATTACCTGTTACAAAATTTAAGAGTATTGTAGAAGGATATGAAATTAATTTTGTACTTTACGCGAACAACTACGATACGGTTGATGAAGATCATCCTGCAGTAGAACGAATCAAGTCACCTGAACAAGCCATCGATGTATTCCGTTCGGGGGCGGTTATGAGTAAAGGAACGACCACCACCACCGGTTTGACCCATTCGTATTTCGCCAATATTTTTGGACCTCCAGAATATCGAGATTTGCATGATGATATTGCCAATAAATTCTTCCAGGCTTTTTTCGAAAAGAATGTCTTCGTTGGCGAAATGAGAACGCAATTAGGTGTTTCGGGAAAAGAATTTTCTGGTCCTGAAAATTCAGCACGAGCTTTGTTGGAGATTTTAAAAGAGAAACCTAAATAATTCTTCTTATGATTGGATTATGGAGTACTCATTTCTCCCAATATAACTTCAACCGTCATAATTTGATTCTCACGAGTAAATTCGATTGTTATTTGCTGGTTAGGTTCATATTCAAATAGGGCGTTGATAAAGGATTGTTGTTCATCAATCGAAACATCACCAATTTTTGTAATGATATCACCGGGTCTTAAACCTGAAATCTCTGCTGGGCTATTCCGGTCAATCCCAGTAATATATGCACCATAATTGACGGGTAAGTTATACCAGGATGCAATACGTGGCGTTACATTCTGATAACTGGTTCCGAGGTAAGGACGAGCAAAATAGCCTTTCTCAATGATATGTTGGGCGATCATCGCGGCTGTATTGGAAGGAATGGCAAAGCCAAGGGCCTCAGCACTCGCACTGGAATTATTACTCCCACGGATTACCAGGGTGTTTATGCCGATTACTTCGCCTGTCAGATTCAATAATGGACCTCCAGAATTGCCTGAGTTGATGGCTGCATCGGTTTGAATCAGATCCTCAATAGCATATCCTTCACCACTATCCAGGGTTCTGCCGGTGGCGCTGATGACACCCACAGTCACCGAATTTCGGAATGTGCCTAAAGGAGAGCCAATCGCGATCACCGTTTCACCAGGTTTTAGATTATCAGAATTTCCAATTTTAGCAATTCCGGGGACTTGACCTTCAATTTTTAGCACAGCTAAATCGGCAAAAACATCACGGCTGATCAATTCAGCTGGATGTTCAGTCCCGTCATTGAGAATAACCGAAAGCGTTTGTGTTCCTTCAACAACATGATTGTTGCTAAGAATGTATCCATCTTCGGTAATTATCACACCACTTCCACTGACTTCCTGATCTGAGGTTACACCAAAAAAAGTTGCATGCCCACTGATCGTACCAACAACAGTTACCACGGCCGGTTCCACTTCCTGAACCACCGAAGTAATGGTCGTTTCGATATTCGAATTCGAAAAACTTAACGTGGATGGAGCTGATGAAGTTGCAGATGAAACTAATTGGTTTTCAAACGAAAGTGTGGAATTTCTCTCAATAACTTTTAAGGTTATGAAACTTCCACCGATTGCTCCTAAAAATGAGCTTCCCATCATGATCAATATGATGATTAGGACATATAAGATTTTCTTTGGATCCATAACTAATATTTTCACCTCGTTTTCCGTATCATCTATTTTAATTCCAATTTATAAGTACAATATTAGAATGAAAATTTTTACTTTACTATTTTCGATAATCATCCTGGCCCTTGCCGGCTGTTCACCGGAAAAAACCTCTCAAGAATATATAACCCCAACGGTTGAAAAAACAAAAACAATCATCTTTATTGAAAAACAAGCCCCTACATTTACTCTAACCGTTGTTCCAACCACTACTCCTGAACCAACGGAAGACCTGATTGATGTCTGTTCTCCACTGGTCGATTATTCCATAGAAAACCTGGTCGATATGATATCCAATCCATTTTATCCGCCTAAAGCAGGATCTGACGATCCGCACCAGGGAGTGGATTTCAGTGTCATTGATCCCGACCTCCGAATTGCCTTGAAAGGTTCCGCTGTTCAGTCAATTTTGGCTGGTGAAGTTGTCATGGTGATGAATGACCGGTTCCCATATGGTAATGCGATATTAGTGGAAACGCCGTTTTATAAATTACCGGCTGCTTGGAAAGAAAAGCTGGAGAACCAAATCCAACCCGATTTATTTGGCACCAAACCTTCCTTAACATGCCCGACAGGTTGGGATCTCCCTAACCAGGAGAATAATGACCTTTCTTTGTATGTCCTTTACGCCCATCTTGATACGAATTCGGTGTACACGCTGGGTGACCAGATAAATTGTGGTGAACAACTTGGTTTAATAGGGGATAGTGGTAATGCTCTGGCTCCACACCTGCATATAGAGATGCGCTATGGCCATGCTTCAGGCATCGAAGGCAGTATGGCGCATTATACTGTCAGCGCTGATGAACAGGAAATGCGCAATTATTGTCGTTGGCGGGTGAGTGGTTGGTTTCGATTATTGGATCCTATGGATTTGTTTTTCACAAATCCCAATCCCTAAGGGGATGAATTTCTTAAGTCGGAATATCCCATATCCAACATCCATTGACACAGTATCGGTCCACCATGTTCATCTGGAAGGGGAGCGAAATCGCTTTCTTGTGGTATGCCATTATATCCCCGGAAATAACCGTATTCTCCGGTTAATTGGTCTCGTGCGGCACCAGATAAATCGCGGTCGCCGATCGCAATGGCATGAATGTGGATGGGGGAACCCGGATACAATTGATCAAAATCCCTTAACCAGGCTGCAAATCCAGCGATCCGTAATGCCTGGATCAATGGTTCAATATCAGCATATAAGACCTGATAAGTGCCATATTGGATGACAGATAGATCAACAGCTCCTCCCCCATCATGTGTTCCAAAACTGGCGGAAACCAGGTTGGTATAACTTCCTTGAGTGAGATGATAGCCTGTTAATTCGATTTCGCCACCATAAATGGATTGGGCATGTTCCAGCATTGAAAAAGTGCGCTGATTAATATGCATTCCATTAATTTTGACCAGATCATAATTATCTGGTGGTCTCAGACAATTTTGTGGCTCAATAAATTCAGGCGTTGGTGTGGATGAAATTGTTGGTGTGAATGAAGGAACGATGGTGGCTGTGGTCGTAGGTTGAGCAGTGTTTGTATGGGTAGAAGTCGCTGTAGGAGAAAAGGTCGCCGTTGTGATTGTCTTTACCTGATTGGTGGTTTTATCGACTGACGTACAGGCAGATAAAAAGATTATCACAAGGAGTAATAACCAGGTATATACAGCAAATGAAATTTTTGTATGAGACATGAGTTCAATTTACCCGAACAATTGGTTTAAAAAAAATATCAACGATTACTCAGCGCCGAGTAAATTTCTGGCGACCTCAATATCAGCTTCCATTCCATAGACTTCTACAATATCATCGATGTGAAAAAACGTTTCTCCATGGGGAATGATTGTTTTATGATTCCTGGTAATGCTAACAATTAATATATTCCCCGGAAGTTTAATTTCTTTGACCATTTTTCCAATAATTTTTGAACCGGCTTTAATCACGATTTCTTCATGATATGATTTTTGGAGGTCGGATTCCAGAACCTCAGTTGCCTTTCCTGTTAGAATTTTCTCCACATCTTCAGCACAATCCTCCTCGGAAAATATGGTTAAGGCATCCCCTTTTTTCAGAATAGTATGTCCATCAACAACTTTTAGTTTCCGGCCTCTTCGCAATGAAACGATCACACAATGCCCTGGAAGCCTGATTTCACTCACTCTTTTACCCACCACATGAGAATTGGCAGGTATATTCAAATGGATAAATTTTACTTCATCTAATTTTCCTAATTTGATAATTTCAATGTCATGTTGCATGTTTGCTTTTTTGGTGATAGCATGGTCATAGGCTTTGATGACATCCTGGCGATAGATCATACCTAACAACTTTTTAGGATCTGCTTCATCCACCACCGGTAACAGACTGATGTTATGTGTGCTCATACGAAATATTGCCTGCCACATGGGTTCGCTGGGATGAGTAAATAATAAATCTCCCATCGATGCGATTTTTGACAATTCTGTAGAGCCGGACAATTCTTTTATTCGGGCTTCACGGAGATCGTTTGTGGTTATAACACCAACCAGGTCACCATTCGAATCAATGACTGGTAAACCTGTAAGCCGTGTTTTAGAAAATAGCATTTCTAAATCCTCAAGGGTTTGATTTGATTTGATGGTCAAGATATCCGTTGACATAACTTCCCCAACGGATATTCCCTGCATTACATCCACATCCTGGGTCTGACTTAATTTGATTCCTCGTCGGGTTAATTTGAGGGTATAGATAGAATCTTTGCTGAGGATTCGTGAAATGATTGTGCTTATAACGGAGGCAAGCATTAACGGTAGGATCAATTGGTAATTATTTGTCATTTCAAATAGGATCAGAATGGCTGTCATCGGTGCATGGGTAGCACCACTGAAGAAGGAAGCCATCCCAACCAAAGCATAAGCACCTGCCCCTGTGGTTATATTTGGAAAAACGGTCGTTGCCCAACTTCCAAAACCAGCGCCTAGCATGCTACCCATAAATAAAGAAGGAGCAAAAATTCCTCCAGAATTACCAGAACCTAAAGTAAAAAGGGTTGCTAATAGTTTAAAAATAAACAGTAATAATGCTACTTTAAGGGTAAATTCACCATAAAGAGCTGGTGTCATTGAATCATAGCCGACACCGAAAATTCTGGGGAAACCTTCTTGGTTTTTTATGGTAAATATTCCCAATACACCCAATAACAATGCGCCAATCGTTGGCTTAATCCAGGCTGGGATTTTGATATCATCGAATAGATCTTCAACAACATATAATGATCGGCTAAAACCTACCGACGCAAATGCTGCAATAATCGCTAAGAGTGTATATAAAAGTAATTCCCATGGGCTTTTTAAAAAATATTGGGGGATCAGGAATGTTCGATAGTCTCCCATGAAAAAATGAGCAATTGAATCTGCAATCACAGCAGATATTACAACCGCACCAAAATAAACAGAACTGATACGATTTAGGATGACTTCCATAGCGAAAATTGCACCAGCAATCGGAGCATTGAATATAGCGGCGATACCTCCCGCAGCCCCACAAGCTACCAGGGTTTTTGTGCGTTCTTCATTCAACTTCAGGAATTGACCAATGGTTGAACCCATTGAAGAACCAATTTGGGCAATTGGCCCTTCACTTCCAACAGATCCACCAGTACCGATGCAGATCGCAGAGGTGATGGCTTTTACAATTCCTACTTGTGGTTTAATTTTGCCACCATGTAATGCAACCGCCAGCATGACTTCAGGTACCCCGTGCCCCTTCGCTTCACGAGCAAAAAGATAGATGATTGGTCCGGTTATGATGGCACCAATCATTGGAATGATAACGAAGTGCCAGGGATAAATGGATTTCAGAAAGTAGGCAACATCTTCGAAAGCAATTTTTCTGACACTCTCGATCAGGAAGGTAAATAAAACAGCGCCCAGTCCAGAACCAATACCCACCAGAATGGCAGTACCAATCAGGATTCCAGAATCTGAAATGGGACGTTTTTCCACTTCCTGTCGGAAGTTTATAATTGAGGTTTTGAATCGGTCTACAACACCTGATTTTATATCCATGCGTAAAGGTTAGGTTTTTTCCTCCAAAAGTATTACCTAGTATACACCCAACTTTAAGGTGAAATTATGACAAGGGTATTCAATATCAGTGATTATTGTGCCCGTTTTACTTTAATCTTTGCCAGCGCAAGAATCGAGAAGAGAAACAAAACTACATAAATGATCATCAAATTGGTATATCCGATCTGATCCGCAATTGGACCACCAATATATGCGCCGACAGCGCCAGCGCCAGCGCCAGCCAGGTTTGATATTCCCAAAAATTTGCCTGCCTGATCTTTTGGAACAATTTCAGTGCCCAATGCCCAATTGGATGCGTAAAAGAAGCCAATTCCAGCACCTACCAGACATCCGGCTGCATACATCCAGGAAATAGAAGGAGATAAGAGCACCAGAGCCGTACCAAGTGTGGTCAAAATGGCACTGACTAAAATAATCTTTTTGGTACCATATCGATCGGTTAACCAACCGCTTGGAATGGCAGAAAAAAGAATAAAAATTCCTATAAACATGGTAATTGAAGCGGCCGGCCCTGCCGCTTTTTCACCCTGCAATTCGATAAACCTTTCCTGCAAAAAATAAACCAGAAATCCAGCCAGATTCGTCGATCCGGCTAAAAATGCCAATCGATTTACCACCCACCAGGTGAAATTTTGGTGTTCCTGAATTTTTTGGCCAATACTGATGTAAATACTGCTCCAGACACCGATGCCGATTGCCACTACCATTCCTAATAAACCAATTGCCATGACCATCAGATGGCCATATGATGTTTCCTCCTGCAGGATGAAATTCATAATTTGCCGGACGAAGAATCCTGATGCGAGGATGATTACGGTAAATGCCGCTGTCATCAGAACCAGACGGATAATTGGATTCCAATCAATTTTTGTTTTTTCTGACTTCAGGGGTTCTTCTTTTATTGTTAATGTGATCAACAAACAAACAATCAATATTACGATTAAAGTTATTAATGCTGCCCATATATTCCCTGCACTGACCATTTTGCCGATTACGAATGAAACAAAAATGAGGGGCAGTGGGAGTTCGAACAGCGCTTTAAACCCGGAGAAACGTCCTCTCTTTTCTTCTGGCACCAGATCTGGAATAATACCCTGTAAAGCGGCATGGGCTGTGTTGGCAGTCATCATAGAGAGTGTGTATAACAGGAATAAGAACCAATAACCTGTCATTCCATCCATACCAGCGGTGAAACCAATTAAGATATAAATCAGGATTTCCCCAATGGTTCCCACAACGATGAATGGTCGCCTACGACCATATTTTGAGGTCGACTGATCACTTAATAGTCCCATCAAAGCTTGGAAAAGCACGGCTACCATGAGCGACCACAAGCGCATGTTTCCCAATAGTTCACCTTTGGCTGCTTCACCAACGAACCTTTGAATTAATAACGGTATGATTAAAGGTGTTAATACCTGTGAACGTGCAGTAAGCGCGAACCAATAAATATTGTAGGTAATATAGTGGTACCAACGGATGACTTTGTTCATTTGAACTCCTTATTTATTTTCTAAAAGGCAAATGGAATAAAGATCGAGTTCCAGCGTTGCAGTATCTGAATTTATATGCATTTCTTGCGTCTGCTGTTCTGGAGAAATAACTGTTAATATAGAATTATCAGGTATTTTTAAATTTATTACTTGCTTTTGAGCATGGTAATTTACGAGATGTATATGTAAACCATCCGATTTATTTTTCCATAAATCTATTAACACAGGATGTTTGGAAATGACACGAATGATTTCTGGATTGTCTATTTTACTGAGCAATTCATGTTGGAATTCCTTTGGTGGTAAGGTGAAAAATGGGGTGTGGGTCACCAATTTGGACATGCCCAACCAATCCATTAATTTTCGTAATGATTTATTGGCGTGATATCCCCGGATAAGGTTATCGGCAATGTCTGAAAGGATGCTTTTTATTCCCGCATGACGGTCAAAAAAAGAATATGGAAGGGTGTGCCATGTTGAAAACTCAAAAGCATTAATGATGGATATTTCAGGCGGGATTTTTTCTGGTTTTTGTGAATGATCAAAAATGATTAATTGTTGGATAGCATGCATGTCTTCGAGGTCTGTTATGATCCGCCAGGGAATGCCTGCCGCCAATAGTGTCTGTTGACAGGCAAAGTATAAAGGTGCTATTTGAAACCAATTTTGCCATAATTGATCTCCTGGATGAAGAATTCCAACGCTGGCAAACCGTTTGGTTTGGGACTGGTAAATGGATTGATGATCATGCAACCAATGATGAAGATTGCCAATGGCTTTCTGTTGCTCGCCATATTCTGGTGCTGTCAAAAGAGTCATCTTTTCACCATCATGATATTCCGTTCCTTTGGTGGTCATACTACATCCTAATGCTGCTGCTTCTGCCATACCAGTCAGAATTCTGCGGGTCGGATAAACCGGATCGAATCCAATGCCTGCATCATAAGAAAGGACGCTGAGATGTTTTTGGTGTGGTAAGTAAGGCTGGGTGTTTCGAACAGTCAGGGTGTTATTCACTAATATCGATGGATGACTTTCCTCCCATTTTGGCAGGGCAAAGTTTTCGATCATGGTAACATCCTGGATTTTTGCCAATGATCGGAAATCGATACCAAAAATCAGTTTAACCGGACGCATAACAGGATCATAATCATTAGCGCTGATGATGATATTCGATTTTAAGGAACGAGAATAATCAGATAATTGCTGGATCACCAGAGTCATGCTTTGTGAACGCCATTCGATATAATCCTGCACTTCCTTTTTTTGTAAATCTATCAGGGTAGGCATTCGTTTACCTGTATCCTGATGATATTTTTCCTGACAGGAACTGCAAAAACAGCCAGCCGCTCCCAGCCAGGTTCTGAATAATGCATTTGGTTGCAATCCATACCAGAGATTGTCAAAAAATATTCCATCCGCTCCACGGTTGATTGCATCCTGAATTCGTTCTTTCAGGTAGTTAATCCAGTCATTGTTTTGAAAACAGGTCATATAGCGGCCGGTGTAATAGTAGACTTTCTTTCTTTTGGGCGTGAGTGCATACCAATCCTTATCTTTGAAACTACCTGAATAAACGCAATTGGAAGATTGAATATAAGCGAAGACTTTGGCACCCAATTTGTGGTATTGACGAGTTGCTTCTTCAAAGGATTGCCAATCCTCCTGTTCGATCTCCGGAGGAAAACCCCAGCTATAGGTCAGATGAATCCAATTTTGAAACAAACCATTCACCACCAGGTCAGAACCTGTGAATTGATGTGCTTCGAGATGGACATTTTCATCCACATCAACCTGCATAAACTTCAGTTTATTCATGCGAATTGTTCCGGGTCCAGCCCACAGGTAGATTGGCCGATAGTTACCTATTCGAAAATCTGTAGAATTGTGCATGGACCTCCTGATGATTGTTCTGAAAACGGGGTAGATTTACCATATGGGAAAAAAATTATTGTAATGATTGCTCCTGGATTGCCATGATCTTTTCTGTAGACTTTAAGCCATGACCGGTAAAAACAGATACCCATTGATCAATTCCAGGATGAGATTGAACCAGGTTGGGAATGGCTGCGATGGTGGCTGCGGCTGTCGGCTCAATATAAAATCCTTTACGATGCATCGAAATTAACGCAGCCTGAATTTCATCTTCCGTGACAGCCACAAAGGTGCCATTCGACCGGCGAACGGCCTCCAGTATTTGTTTACCACGGATCGGCTCAGCAATCGCAATCCCTTCTGCTAATGTTGGACTTGCGTTTATTCTGGATGGTTCGGAAACATGTTGATAATGGGCTGCATACAGGGGAGCGCAATTTTTTGCCTGTATCGCAAATATTCTCGGAACTGTGGGTATTAATCCTGCTTTTCGTAAATCATTGAAACCGATCCAGGTACCCATCACCAGGGTGCCATTACCTGCCGGGATAACGATGGCCTGTGGGGCTTGAAAACCGGATTGTTCCCAGATTTCATAAGCAAATGTTTTGGTTCCTTGAAAGAAGAAAGGATTCCATGAATGACTGGCGTAATAGGTCGTGCGTGCTGCAGAGAGCACAGCATTGGCAGTAGCTTCCCGATTGCCCGGAATCAGGTGTAAATTGGCTCCGTATTGGGTGATTTGCGCTAACTTGGCTGGTGATGTATTTGCCGGCACATAGATATCACAGGAGATATTGGCTCTGGCGCAATAAGCCGCGATTGCACAACCTGCATTCCCCGAAGAATCTTCAACCACATGCTTGACGCCGATAGCTTTTGCCCAGGAAATCAGAACTGAAGCACCACGATCTTTATACGAACCCGTTTGAAACAAATGATCCTGTTTAATCCCAACCATTTTTCCAGCAAACTCAACAGGGATGATGGGTGTGAAACCTTCTGAGAATGAAATGATATTTTCGGGTTGATCGATTGGCAGCGCTTCCTGGTAACGCCACATATTGGGTGGCTTTTTTTGGATTTCCTGGATTGGAAAACTTGTTTCCATTTCAATATCCAACAAACCACCACAGGTACAGCGCCAGATGGGTTGGTCAGCGGGATAAACTCTTTCACATTCGCTGCAGATCAATTGGATATTTTTCATTTCAATCTCCCATATTATATAAGACCTTTAGCCAGTATTCAGACAGAATTGATCAGTAAATTGAACTCAATCGGTAATTTATTCTTAACCCTAATCAGATAGTGATTTAATAGTGATTTAATAGTTGGAATAAATTTCAGAACCTACTATAATAATAAGTGTTAAAATAATTGTAAATCAAATCTTACTATATCGAATAATTACTATTTTAAGGAGGCAAGATGCCACAAGATCGAACACGAAAATTAGTTATTACTGGTGTAATGAGCGCGATAACGATTCTTTTAGGTGTGACGCATTGGGGGTTTATCCCCTGGTTTGGTGGAATTTCATTAACCATTATGCATGTACCGGTGATAATTGCTGCCATTCTGGAAGGACCGGTTGTTGGTTTGGGGGTTGGGTTAATATTTGGTATTTTTAGCATGATTCAGGCAGCGGTTGCTCCATCATCACCAGCAGACGTGTGGTTCACCAACCCAGTACTGGCTGTCTTGCCACGCCTTTTCATTGGCCCGGTAGCATTCTATGTTTGGAAATTACTGGAACGTATCCCGGTGGTTGGATTGATCGTATCTGGTGTCGCAGGTAGTCTGACCAACACCATTCTGGTTTTAGGCGTCATCGGTCTGATGGGATTGTTACCCTGGGCGGTTTTGGGTGGCATTGTGATTTCTAACGGATTGTTGGAAGCAGGTGTGTCAGCTTTCATTGTTCTGGTGGTGGTTGCAGCCTGGCGCAGGATCAAAGTTGGTAAACGGCAGGGAGCCAATTTATAAAAAGAGTAACAAAGCAGAGATGGAAAAGGCGGTGACTAACAGGAAACCGTCTTGTTTTTTAAATGTAAGTTGTCGATAAGCACCCCGCTTTAGGTGATTACCATATCCCCGTGAATCCATCGCCATTGCCATTGTTTCTGCTTTTTGCAGGCTGGTCAGGAACATCGGTACGATGACCGGAATGATTAACTGAATTCTTTGTTTAAAATTCTGGTTCTTGACACCCCAGGCAGCACCACGCGCCGCCTGGGCTTTGGCAATCTGTTCGGTTGCCTGACCCAGGAGTGGTAAAAAGCCCAGGGTTATCTGGACGACCATAATAAAATCTTCACTGGGTATTTTTAGCCAGTTTAATGGCTTGAGTAATGATTGCAATCCATAGATCAGATCACTGGTGGATAAGGTAAAACTTGCCAGACTGATTGTCAGAATCAGACTCACAAAGCGAAGGATAATTGTTCCTGCAGCGAACAACCCTTGCATGGTGATGGTAAAAGACCATATGGATAAAATAAGAGGATTGTCAGCAGCGGGTGAAAACCTGAATAGCTGGAAAAATGCAATAAAGATTAAGAAAGGTAATGGGGTACGAATTCCTCTGAGTGCATTTTTGAGGGGAATCTGAGAAATAAGAAAAATTAATAAAACAATAAGCAAACCAGCCAACACCATATATGTGTTGCGTGCGAAGGTGATGGCTATCATTAAGAAGAAAATTGTCAGAATTTTTGCTCTTGGATCACGTTGATGGAACCAGGAATTGGTTGGCAAATATTGACCAAAAGAAAGATTCTGGGTGAATTCAAAATTAGCCATTGGGTTCCCCTAATGTTTGAAAGGCCGCCACCAATTGTTGTCCAATGATGATATTTTCTGGCACCATCCATCCTTTTTCATGTAAAACCGATGCCATTTGCGCTGCGATGGGGGCAATCATCTGATATTGATGAAGTAACTCGTGAGCTGAGAGGATTTTTTCAGTTTCCCGAGTACAAACCGCTTTGCCTTCAGAAAGAAGGGTTACATGGTCGGTTAACAATGCCAGATCCTCCAACTGGTGGGATGAAACCACCAGTGTTTTGCCTTCATTATGGACTCTAACCATTTGACCCAGAATCTCGCGCCGGGCAATGGGATCCAGTCCTGCGGTGGGCTCATCCAGTAACATGAGTGATGGATCCAGCACCAGGGTGGAAGCCAGAGCAACTTTGCGTTTTTCGCCACCTGACAATGCAAAGGTCATACGATCTTTAAACTCTTCAAAATCAAGTCCAACCTGTGACATTGCCAGTTTGACTCTTTCCCGTAACTCACTGCCTGTGATACCCAGGACTTTGAGCCCGTAGGCAATTTCATCCCCCACGTATTGTTCGAACAACTGATAATTGGGATTCTGAAATACCATGCCGGTATAACGCCGCAATTGCAGCAAATCGGTTTCGTGGTTGACTTCAAAAGGACCCACCTTGAGCGTTCCGGTTTGGGGCAGGTAAAGTCCATTCAGGTGTTGCAATAAAGTAGATTTTCCTGAACCAGTCGCACCAATCAAGCCATGCACACTACCCTTTCTAACTGAAAAACTGATATCTTCCAGGGCTTGATGGGCGAGGGGTGTATTCTGCAGGTAGGTGAATGATATTTGGTTGCCAATGACCAGGCTTTCCTGTGTGTTTCGGAAGAAATGATGATCCTCCAACGGAGCAAATGATTGTTGGGCAGGTCGTGGTTCAATCTGTTTCTTGAATTGCTCCACCGTAAGCGGACTCTTAATGGTTGGAATCCAGGGTGTGATTTGTTGGGCAAACCACAGAACCCTGGGTTTATCCAGATTCATTGATTTCACCAATTTATCATCGGTGAATAAATCTTCCGGGGATCCATCAAATCGCAATTGGCCTTGATGAAGTCCGATAATTCGGTCTGCCAGGCTGGCTTCTTCCATAAAATGGGTAATCATAATCACGGTAATACCAGATTGTTTGAGTGTCTCAATATTTCGTAATACGTCTTCTCGGCCGAAAGGATCCAACATAGCGGTGGATTCATCAAAAATTACACAGGCGGGTTGCATCGCCAAAATGCCTGCCAGCGCAACCCTCTGCATTTGTCCAGCAGATAAGTGCTGGGGAGAGCGGGTTCGCTGATCCCACATACCGACCTGTTCCAATGAATGTCTGACCCTTTGTTGGATATCCTGGGTGGAAAGACCTAAATTTTCAGGTCCAAAAGCTACATCTTCTTCAACTGATGTGGCAATCATCTGTTCCTGAGGGGATTGAAAAACCATTCCAATCTGCTGGTGAATTTTCATGTGGTTTACGCGCTCTTTTGTGTCGAGACCCATGATTCTGATTGTTCCAGAATCAGGTACAAAAAGCGCATTCAAATGGCGAGCTAACGTTGTTTTGCCGGATCCATTTGCACCGACAATGGCAATGTGTTCCCCTTCATTAATTTGAAAACTTATGTCTCTGAGAGCTGGGTGGGGAGGACCACCCGGAACTGGATAAGAATAAGAAACTTGATTGACTTCGATTAATAATGCCATGCCAGGTTTTTTAACCAGTAGCCTTTTCCCAATGATCTTATTTCCAACAAGAAAGTAATCAAGTTGTCACCACTTGTTCGGGTTATTGTATCATAGAGCATTATTTATTACGTTTATTTAGCTCGTCGGAGATGGCACTAAGTGGAATTCCTTTTTGTACCAGCAAGACAAGTATGTGGTACGTCAGGTCTGAGATTTCTTCCACCAGTCTCTGGTCTCCCTGTCCTTTGGCTGCCAGTATGATTTCTATGGTTTCCTCACCAATTTTCTTAACGATTTCATTTTCACCAGACTGAAGTAAACGAGCTGTGTTAGAAGTATTCGGATCGGCAGATTTTCTGGTTTCTAAAGTTTGGTAAAGATCGTTGAGCGAATTCATATATTCTCCATTGAAGTAATTTGGGTTATTTAATGTTGAGGCTTAAATTCCGTAAAAAAACAACTGGTGTTTCCCGTATCACAGGTTGGTGGAAGGGCAGGGATATTCGCCAGAAATCGCTGTCAAATGGACGATTGAGGATTATATATCGGGATTTGATCCAGTTATTCTGGCGGCAATGCATTGGTTGGAAGCGCAAGAATAATCCAGATCAACCCCGTGATCATTAAGTTAAAACTATTTCTTCAGAATGCCTTTTACCAATAAGAATAAACCCAAGGCGATGATGGCGATTGGCCATAAAATAAAGGAACCGACTCCAAAGAATCTCGCCCCACCAAAGATAAAGAATAGAATTAGACTGATTGAGATCAAGATAAGGCTGGCAGAGAGCCCATCCGGATTTTCCTTAGGGGAGATGAGTGTTGCCAGAGCAATGCCAATACCCACAAAACCAGGAATTAACGACCAGGCAAATGCCCAGGTTTCCCAATTCCCAGTCATGTTTTGGTAAAACAAAATCGAGCCAATTCCTCCAACGATACAACCCGGTATAGCCAGTCCACCCGTCTGGGTAAAAATTGCTAATAAAATGAAGACAGCGCCAACCCCCATGATAATCCAGGGCCAATCAATAATTGCTTTCAAACCAGGAACTAATTGATTTGCCAATAAAAATGCCCCAAATAGGATCAGGATTACACCCCAAGCCAAATTTGATTTTTTGTTTTCCATTTACATCTCCTTTTTTATGAAATTTATAAGGCTAATCTTGACTTTTAGCATTCGGTTTTAATAAAAATTCTGATAATTTTCCGATCATCTGCCCAAGATAGTAATAAAAATGAAAGACACCCGGTAAGATCATAATACCCAGTATACATAATCCAATTGCCTCACTGATTGTATCCACTTTCCATATTCCAAAATTGATCGGAGCCCATTGCCATGAGACAATCAACGGAGAAAATATCATGGCTGACAATACGACGAATCCAGCAACCAGCAACACAAACGATTAATAAAGAAAACCCCAATGAAAAGCCTACCACCAACAAAACAAAATATGCTAAACCAAGGGGAAATGCTAGAAAAAGACACAAAAGGGTTAAATACATTTTTGGCTTTGCAAAGATCGTAAAATATTTAGTTAAAAATTGATCCTGTGGCATAAATCCTCAGTTCTGGATGAAGATCAAGCTCCATATTTTCATATACAATATACGCCTTTTGCGATGAAAAGTTGCATCCGGAAGCAAAGAAATAGTTTTTAACCCATTAAAACAAAAAAGTGGTTGCCGTATCTTTCAGGCAACCACTTGTCAAAATCGTTCTTTAGGATTCCTGTTTAATCAATTCAATTTCAATATTGACTGTTATTTCATCACCTACCAATACGCCACCGGTTTCAAGAGTTTGATTCCAGGTTAGCACCCAATCTTTTCTGTTGATTTTCCCCGTAGCGCTGAAGCCAGCACTGGTTGATCCCCATGGGCTTTTAGAAAGACCGTTGAACTCAACATTTAATGAAACAGGCTTTGTGATATCTTTGATTGTT
>Ga0068713_1001009_pt1 | contig 42791 bp, 31 predicted proteins | sample MTBAKSrepl2MetaG_FD_62223 | JGI IMG/M metagenome (GOLD analysis project Ga0068713, IMG submission 62223) | Enrichment culture microbial communities om Arthur Kill intertidal strait, New Jersey, USA, that are MTBE-degrading - MTBE-AKS2 (Arthur... | ecosystem: Environmental > Aquatic > Marine >... | reverse complement strand
TCCAACTATGCTATTTTAGTGGCAGTTTTTAAGTTTTTATTCAGGGGGAATAACATGCCACGATTCAAAGAAACCAACCCGGACCAGACCGTCCTTTTAGCGGTTTCCTTCGACCGCCAAATCCTCCCCGGCACTTTCGAACACACCCTCAACTACCTGGTCGATCACAAACGCGACCTAAGCGTCTTTCATCACAAATACCGCAATGAAGAGGGCGGCCGTCCCGCCTACGATCCGGCCCTTCTGTTCAAGACATCAAGAGGTTCACATTCCGGGGCAAGAAAAAGGTCGATGGTCAGTGGAAACTCATGACCATGTTGCACAACATGTTAAAATTCACCGCTACGGAATGGCATCATAGGGGGCAAAAGGAAGGGAAAAGAGGTCCTTTCCAGGGATTGAGAGCTTCGCAAGGGGCCACGAAATAAACAGCGGTTAAATTTTAGGGCCAAGAGGTTCTGGCGGCGGGAAGAGGATCTGACAACAGGGTTTTTCTACAGACTCGTTCTGTGTATCAAACAAAAGAGGCTTTAGTGGACAAAAAGTATAGTGGCTCATGTTTATGTGGTAGCGTTAAATTTGAAATCGAGGGAGATTTTGACTCTTTCTATCTCTGCCACTGCAAACACTGCCAAAAAGATACAGGTTCGGCTCACGCAGCTAACCTATTCTCTGAATCAGCGGGCCTAACGTGGTGTAATGGGAAAGAGTTGGTTAAGACCTATACTATTCCCAATACGCTGCATTCAAAAAGTTTTTGTCTTAATTGTGGTTCAGCGCTACCGAACCATTCAGGAAAGTCCGGTTTTATTGTAGTCCCTGCCGGAAGCTTAGACTCGACAATAAATATTCGTCCTAACGCACACTTATATGTTAGCAGTAAAGCGAGTTGGGAACATCATTTGGACAAAATACCTAGTTTTGAAAAGTTGCCAAACAAAACTGCAAAGAACACATAACACTTATCAGGCCCCCGTTCGTCAAGGCAAAAAGCCGCTGCGAACGTAAGATTTTGACTTTCTTCGTTCTTAGACAAGCGACTGATCTATTTAAACCTGCCGGTTCCCGACTTGGGCTTTTTCCTGGTTGCAGATAAATTCCGCACCAAACATATTGCTTCAACAGACAGCCAGGGCCGTGGCAATTTTGACATACCGAAGTAGCTTGAAATTAATCATATTTTCCAAAGTCAGGGGTAGCCCTGGCTGCTGCTGAGCATGGCGTTAGACAGGAGTACATCCATGGAATACAAAGTGACGTTTATCGATGGTTACTTTGATGTCAAGTTGATCGGTAAGTCTAGCGTGGAAGACAGCGCTGCATACCTTGACTTTTTAATAGCACATAAACAGTGGAGGGAAGGATCATTGGTGCTTTCCGATGAAACGGAGATAGAAATCGGACATTTGACCGTAAATGATCTGGAGCAGATTTCGAAAGTATGTGGAGAAAGGCGCACAGCAATTGGAGTTGCACGATTTGCAGCGGTTGTACCACAAGACCTTCTTTTTGGGATGAACAGGATGTTTCAGGTATACGTCGAACCATCTTGGGATGCGAAAATTTATGCTTTTAGAACACGCGACGAAGCACTGACATGGTTATTTTCTGTCTAACATCACCATTCACAATGGACTCGCAGGGGCGGGCCGCCTTGGTTTTGGCCAATTTGGGTATTCACTTTTCTTTTGCGAAGTCTGCAACCCCTGCTTGCCTTTGATGGTGGGGGTTCAGGCTGTAGAAAAACCCTGCAAGATGCTATTATCGGGGCAGTTTTGAGATTTCCCCATGGTGGGAAACATGCCGCGCTTCAAAGATACCAATTCGGATTAAACCGTCCTTTTGCCGATCTCCTTCGAAGGCCAGATTTTCCCCGGCACCTTCTAAGCTCATGTTACGCCGGCCACCCTGAAAACGAGCGCTGCGATCAACCGGCCAGGGGGGGGACGCCCCTTGAAATCCGTGGGTTTAATCAGCAAACCTGCCAGGGCATCGAAAGATGCCCTTTTCTTTTCACTGCCAATAATCTTGCCGCTTCAACTGGTGGGGTAAAAATCCTTTGGTATAGTTTACCGAAGCAGGGTGGCCTTTTTCTCAGTCAAATTAGCTTGTTGTATCTTCCGGCAGGTTCCGGCCGGAAGTCTGTAAAAACGGTCAATCCACTCGCTTATCCCAGGGAAAAGGGGATACGGCGAAAACCGGTTCCTGGTAATTTTTTTTTGATAATCAGGTGAACCGCAAAACTTTTGGGCCTTTTCAGGGGCAATCGGTCTATGGCTTTTTCCGGAAATATGGGGGATCTCCCCTCCGCAGCTCTGGTGACGGCTCCGCCATCCACCCAGGAATTCATCACCCTGGGGATATATGTGGGGATGGCTTTGCTGATCGTCGCCGCCCTTCTGTTCCTCGCAGCGGTCCCCGGCCGCAAAACCAGCAGCCCTGTCAAGGATCAGCCCTATGAATCGGGTATTCTCCCCTCCCGCCCTGCCAAACTCAGGGAACCCGTCCCCTTCTATCTGGTCGCTATTTTCTTCGTAATATTCGATGTGGAAGTCATTTTTATCGCGTCCTGGGCGGTTGCCTACGATCTCCTCGGCTGGGCCGGCTTCGTCAACGTCACCGTGTTTATTCTGATCCTTTTCCTTGGCTTGGTGCACCTCTGGAAAGTCGGCGGTCTGGAGTGGGGCGGAAGTTCAGGACACTGGAAAAAAGCAGGTCCCACAAACGATGATTGAAAACTTCCCCCCCAACATAGTGCTCTCCACCCTCGACGACGCCATCAACTGGGGCCGGAAAAACAGCATCTGGCCGGCTTTTTTCGGGCTTTCCTGCTGCTTTGTCGAGCAGGTGACGTCCATGACCTCGCATTTCGACCTCGCCCGTTTTGGCGCGGAGGTGATCCGCAACTCCCCCCGGGAGGCCGACCTGATGGTCATTTCCGGGACCCCTTTCAAGAAGATGGGACCTTCCATTCTGCGCATCTACGAGCAGATGACCAATCCCAAGTGGGTCATTGCCATGGGCAGCTGCGCCAACTCAGGCGGCATGTACGATGTTTACAGCGTGATCCAGGGGGTCAATCAAATCCTGCCCGTGGACATTTACATCCCCGGCTGTCCGCCCCGGCCCGAGGCCTTTATGCAGGCCCTTCTGTTGCTGCAGGAAAAGATCGCCAAAGAGGAGCACCCGGCCCGTTGTGTCTTTGGAATGCCGGGCGGGACCGAGGGTACCGTGGGTCCGGTGCTGGTTGACGGGGTCAGCAAGTCGAGGGATACACGGGGGCCGGGGTACGGCTGGGCGCCAATCCGGGGGACCTCGCGGCAACACCCGGATTTCCGGGGCAGCCGAAGCGCGGAGCAGTGGAAACCGGCCCAGCCGAAGATCGAATTTCCGACGCCGGTTCGGAATCTGAGCGCCGCCTTGCAGGAGCGCTTCGGCGCCGGAGTCAAGGAGGATGCCGACGCCGTTGATATGCCGGCTTTTGTTGTCGCACCGGATGATGTCGTCGAGGTTCTCGGTTTTCTCAAGGAGAGCGCTCCGCTCCGCTACCGGCGCCTCGAAGATCTGACCGCTGTCGATGAAAGCGCCCGCCGCAGCCGCCCGGATCATCGTTTCACCCTGGTTTATCACCTGCTTTCCTTTGACCAGCCGGGTTACCTCCGGATCAAGGTGCCGCTCAAGGGGGATAATCCGCAGGCGCCGACCTTGACCTCCCTGTGGAAAGCGGCCGACTGGTACGAGCGGGAGGCTTTCGACATGTTCGGCATCCGTTTCGAGGGACACCCCAATTTGCGGCGTATTCTCATGCCCGATTCCTGGGCGGGGCATCCCCTGCGCAAAGAGCATCCGTCACGCGCCACGGAGATGGCGCCTTATACGGCGGAAAGCGCGGCCCGGATGACTCCCCGCGAGGCCGAGGAATTTTTCAGTCACAAAAAGGGCGGCATCGCCGAGCGCCACATGGTTCTCAATATGGGTCCCCATCACCCCGGTACGCATGGCGTCCTCCGGGTGATCCTTCAGCTCGACGGCGAAGAGCTCATCGATGTTGATTGCGACATCGGCTATCATCACCGCGGCGCCGAAAAGATCGGTGAACGGCAGCACTGGAACCAGTATATCCCCTATACCGACCGCGTCGATTATCTGGCCGGGTCCCTCAACAACATGGCCTATCTCCATTCCCTGGAGACCCTGCTCGGAGTCGAGGTCCCGAAGCGGGCCAAGTACGTCCGCGTGCTTCTGTGCGAGCTGTTCCGGCTCTCGAGCCATCTGGTCTGGCTCGGGACCTTTGCCCTCGATGTCGGCGCCATGACCCCGTCCTTTTACGCTTTTGATTCCCGCGAACAGATTTTCGACATTGTCGAGACCATTACCGGCGGCCGCATGCACCCGGCCTGGTTTCGCATCGGCGGGCTTCCCGCCGATCTCCCGGAGGGCTGGAAAGAGAAGGTCGATCAGTTTGCCGCCAGGTTCGACAAGCGTCTCGACGAGTTTGAAATGCTGCTGACCGACGGGCCCCTGTTCCGGGCCAGGACCGAAAAGGTCGGCAGGGTCAGCCTTGACGATGCCATCGACTGGGGCCTGACCGGACCTTTCCTGCGCGGTGCCGGCCTGGCCTGGGACCTGCGCAGGAGCATGCCCTACGGCGGCTATGAGGAGTTCGATTTTGACATCCCCACGGCTTCGGAAGGGGACTGTTTCGCCCGCTACCGGGTCAAGATGGAAGAGATGCGCCAGAGTCTCAGGATCGTCCGCCAGGCGGCCGCCGGCATGCCGGAGGGGCGCTGGATAAGCGCTGACTACCGCTATGCCTATCCCAAACGGGAGGACGGACTGAGGGACATTGAAAGCCTTATTCATCATTTTCTCAATGTCTCGCGCGGCCCCGCCCCGCCGCCGGGGGAATGTTACCGCGCCGTGGAGTCGAGCAAGGGGGAGTGCGGCTATTATATGGTCAGCGACGGTCTCAGCACGCCCTACCGGATGCGCATCCGGTCGCCGTCCTTTGCCCATATTCAGGCCCTTCCCCTGATGAGTCGGGGTTGGATGATCGCCGATCTGATCGCGATCCTGGGGTCGATAGATTTTGTCCTTGCCGATCTGGACCGCTGACATGGATGCGTTTCTCTCTGAAACTGAAATAAGCGAATTCCGGGAGCGGCTGGCCGCGGCGCCCCATCCCCGTGAGCTGGTCATCGATATCCTGCGGGCCATTCAGAAAAATCATGGCTGGGTGCCGGATGAGGGGGTGGAGCTGACCGCCGCCCTGGTGGGACTCTCCCCTCTCCAGATCGAGGAGGTCGCGACCTTTTACGACAAGATCTATCGCCGGCCGGTGGGCAAAAGGGTGATCCATGTCTGTGATTCCATCTGCTGCTGGAGCCGGGGAAGTGAAGAGATATCCGCCTGTCTGCAGCAGAAGCTGGGCATTAAATTCGGTGAAACGACGGCCGACGGGATTTTCACCCTGTTGCCGACCTGCTGCCTGGGAGCCTGCGGCGAAGCCCCGGCCATGCTGGTCGGCTTGAATCTCTACGGGTGCCTGACGGTGGAAATGATTGACGAAATTCTGGAGAAAGAGCGTCGCGAGGCCATGGCATGACGGAGTGTTATCCGCAACTCCTGCTCAGGAACCGCCGTCCCGGAGAAACGGCATTGCTCCGGGAGTATCTGGGCAGTGGCGGCTACGAAGGTCTGCGCAAGGCCCTGACCATGGCCCCGAAGGAGATTCGCGAGACGGTCAAGGCCTCGGGGCTGCGCGGGCGCGGCGGCGCCGGTTTCCCGACCGGCATGAAGTGGACCTTCTTCCCCGCCGACCAGCCCGGAGAAAAGTACCTGATCTGCAATGTCGATGAAATGGAGCCCGGCACCTACAAGGACCGGACCCTGCTCATGGCCGACCCTCACCAGGTCGTCGAAGGGATCGTTATCGGCGCCTACGCCCTGCAGGTGACGAAAGCCTATATTTTCATCCGCTATGCCTATGAACCCTGTGTGCGGGCCGTCAGGCGCGCCCTCGTCGAGGCTGCCGAGGAGGGCTTCCTGGGGGCAAACATCCTCGGCTCGGGGTTTTCCCTGGAGGTGGAGGTCCATGGCAGCGCCGGCCGCTATCTGTGCGGGGAGGAGACGGCCTTAATGAACGGTCTCGAAGGGAAAAGGCCCAACCCCCGTTTCAAGCCGCCTTTCCCTGCGGTGAAGGGGTTGTTCGGCCGCCCGACGACTATCAACAACCCGGAAACCCTGGCCAATGTTCCCCATATCATCGTCAATGGCGTGGACTGGTATAAAGATCTGGCTCTCAATGAAAAAGGGGCGGGCACCAAGCTCTTCGGCCTGTCCGGTCATCTCAACCGCACCGAGTGTTTCGAACTTCCCCTCGGCATCCCGCTGCGGGAGATTATCACCGATTTCGGTGAGGGGGTCTGGAAGGGGCGGCAGTTCAAGGCGTGTCTGCCGGGGGGCTCTTCCACGGCTTTTTTGACGGCCGCGGACCTGGATGTCTCCATGGATTTCGACCCTCTCAAGGAAAGGGGGAGCGGCCTGGGAACCGGAGGTGTCATTGTCTTTGACGACCGTACCTGCATGGTCCGGGCTGCTTTGACCCTGACCCGTTTTTATGCCCGGGAAAGCTGCGGTTTCTGCACCCCGTGCCGGGATGGTCTTCCCCTGGTCTGCTGGCTGCTGGAAAAGATTGAAAAAGGGGAGGGGAGCCTGGAGGATATGGAGATGCTGCGCGACCAGGTCGGCAACATCAACGGCCGAAGTTTCTGCCCTCTCGCCATGGGTGCCATGTTCCCGCTGGAGGGTTTGCTGCGGAATTTCGAAGAGGAAATCAGGGACCACATCCGCAGGGGTGGGTGTCCCCTCGGTGCATGAACGACTGATTGAACCATCAATCTATTGGGTATGTTATGCCGGTGTTGACTATCGACAAGCGGGTGATAGAGGTTCCTGAGGGGACCAGTGTCCTGGAGGCCGCCAAGCTCCTGGGCATTCATATCCCGCATCTCTGTTTTCACGAAGGCCTGGGCTTCGTGGGGAGCTGCCGGCTGTGCGCCGTGATGTTTCTCGACGGGCCGGTCAAGGGTGTCCAGATGTCCTGCATGGTCCCGGCTCAGGATGGCATGGTGGTTTCGACGACGGCTCCGGAGGCCCGTGACATGAGGCGTCATGTCATTGAATGGTTAATGACCAGCCATCCCCATGACTGCCCGGTCTGTGATACGGGCGGGGAGTGCCCCCTCCAGGAGATGACCCAGGCCGGCGGCCACGGGCTTCGACGCTACCGGGGTCCGAAAATGACCTGGCCGAACCAGGATCTGGGGCCGTTCGTTCAGCAGGAGATGAACCGCTGCATCCGCTGCTACCGCTGCGTCCGAACCTATCAGGACGCCTGCGGCGGAACCGATTTCGGTGCGCTGGGTTCCAGACAGCGGGTCATTTTCGGCCGCTTCCGGGAAGGACGCCTGGAGAGCCCGTTTTCGGGGAATCTCATTGACGTCTGCCCGACCGGCGTCTTTACGGACAAAATATTTCGCTTTAAAGCCCGCCACTGGGATCTTCAGGAGGCGCCTTCCATCTGCCCTTCCTGTTCGCTTGGCTGTGCGGTCGTCCCCGGTGCCCGTTATCACGAACTGCTGCGCGTCAGGGCCGGGATTCAAGCCGAGATCAACGGCCACTTTATCTGCGATCTGGGGCGTTTTTCCTTCGGCTTCACCAATTTCCCGGGGCGACCCCGCCAGCCTCTGGTCCATCGTAACCCGGTCTCCTGGAATGAGGCTTTGCTGAGACTGCGCAGCAGTATTGAGGACACCATCGCCCGTTTTGGTGCGGACAGCATCGCTTTTCTGGGGTCAAACCGCGCTTCTCTGGAGAGTAATGCCATGCTCCGCTTCTGGGCCGAACAGCTTGGTATCCAGAAGGTGCTGTTCGAGGCCCATCCCCATAGGGATTGGGCGGCCCGGGCTGTTGCCGCTCGCCTTGGCAGCCGGGCCCGCAGCCTTAAGGATGTGCGCAACAGCGATCTGCTTGTGCTGGTTGGTGCGGACCCCCTGATCGAAGCTCCGGTGAGCGCACTGGCCATCCGGGAGGCGGTCCTCAAGGGTGCTCGTGCGGTCGTCATCGACCCCCGGCCCGTGGAGCTGCCCTTTGAGGCGCAGCATCTGCCTTTGGCTCCCGGTCTCCTCCAAGTCGTCTTGAAAGGATTGGCGGAGGGCGACTTCTCAGCTTTCGAGGGCGCGGATTGCCAAACCCTGGGAGGGCTTCGGGAGGACTTGCAAAATGCTCAACATCCCATCCTGGTTGGCGGAGCGGATTTTCTGGCCGGCGAGGGAGTGGAGCTTCTACTCACCGCAGCCGAAAAGCTGTCTTGTGGCGCCATGGTCTTTTTGCACGGTCCCAACAGTTACGGTGCGGCTCTGCTTTCAGAAAAGTCGCCGACTTTCGACGAAATCATCAATCAGGCCCTGGAGGGGCGGCTCAAAATTCTGGTCTGCCTGGAAAACGATTTTTTGAACAACTACCCGGATCCGGGGCTTGCCCAAGCGGCCCGTACTCAACTCTCGCTTTTGGCTGTCATCGATTATCTGCCCAGTGCCAGCAGCATCAGTGCCGATATTTTCCTGCCCTCGGCGGCACCTGCGGAGCAGGAGGGGGTCTTCGTCAATAATGAAGGGAGAATGCAGGCATTCCACAAGGTTTTTGACCCCGGCCTCCCGTTGCGGGAAACCGGCAAAGGCGGTTTCCCGCCGAGGGTTTTCGGTTCTGGCCAGGCGCCAGACCAGCCCCGAGAGGCGTGGCGGGTCCTGGCTTCGCTTATGGATTCGGAGGTTTCGTGCCAGGCCATCCGGAGTGAGCTTGAAGGGACGGCCGGATGCTTCAAGGGACTATCGAAGGTGGTGCCGGGAAGCGAGGGTTTGCGCATCAGCGGTTCAGTGACGCATCTGCCGCGAAAAAAGGTTTTTCTGGAACAACCATTGCCGGGAAATTACCTTTCTTTGATTTCGATCAGCGACTTTTTCGGCTCGAGCGTGCTCGCTGCTTTTTCCCCGGCCCTGGAGCCGGTACGCAAGGAGCCTTATATCTTTCTTCATTCGCAAACAGCGGCGGGGCAGCGGGTGGTTGATGGCGAGCAGGTGAGGCTTGTTACCGAGCATGGAAACTTTGAAGTCAGGGCTCGGGTTGTCCCCGACATGGGCGAGGGCGTTGTTCTCCTTTCCTATATCCGGAAATCAGCGGTCAACCTGTTTGTGCCGGGTGGGGAACCGCTTCCCTGTGTCTTGGAAAAACTGGAAGAGGAATGATGGCAGACGCTGTAACCCTGATTTTGATAGTTATCAAACTGGTTCTGATCCTGGCCGTGATTCTGACCATGGCTGCCTATCTGGTGCTGGCCGAACGCAAGATTCTCGGCCGTATGCAGTTGCGCCACGGTCCCAACCGGGTCGGCCCCTTTGGGATTCTTCAGCCTTTGGCGGACCTGATCAAGCTCATCTGCAAGGAGGATTTTGTGCCCCGGCACGCCAACCGGCTGATGTTCCTGCTGGCGCCCTCCCTGACGGTCATCACCGTCCTGCTGATCTTTGCCGCCGTCCCTTTTGCGCCGCCCCTGACCATTCTGGGCCGCAAAATTCCCATGGTGGTTTGCGATTTGAACGTCGGCGTTCTTTTCTTTATCGGTCTGTCGTCCCTGTCGGTTTACGGGGTCACTTTCGGCGGCTGGGCCTCCAATTCCAAGTACGCCATGCTCGGGGGAATCCGGGCAACCGCCCAGTTGATCTCCTACGAGCTGCCCATGGGGCTGGCGCTCGTTCCCCTGGTGTTGGTGGCGGGCTCCTTCTCCCTCACCGATATCGTCAATGCCCAGCGGACCCTCCCTTTTGCCGTGACCCAGCCTCTGGCATTTTTGATTTTCTTTACCTGCATTCTGGCGGAAACCAAACGCATCCCCTTCGACCTTCCCGAGGCGGAAAACGAACTGGTGGCCGGCTACCATACGGAATATTCGGGCTTGCGTTTCGGGCTGTTCTTTGTCGGCGAGTACATCAATATGGCCCTTCTGGGTTCCGTCACCACGGTTTTCTTTCTGGGCGGCTGGCACGGGCCGCTTCTTCCGCCCATTGTCTGGTTTCTGGCCAAGGTGCTGGGTCTCTGCTTTATCTTTATCTGGATTCGGGGAACCCTGCCTCGCTTCCGCTACGACCAGCTCATGCGTTTCGGCTGGCAGGTCTTGATTCCGCTTTCCCTCTTGAACCTGCTCATTACCGGAGGGGTATTGTTGTGGCTGCGAGGTTGACATGAGGCTGTGGCGCGGGATCAAAGGGATGGTCCTCCCTTTCTGGGTGACCCTGAGCAACATGTTCCGGAAGCCCGTGACGGTTCAGTATCCGGAAGAGAGGCGCGTTCTTCCCGAGCGCACCCGGGCCAGGATCGTTCTCACCCGCGACCCCGAAGGGGGGGAGCGGTGCGTGGCCTGCTACCTGTGCAGTGCGGCCTGCCCGGTGGATTGTATCTCCATGCAGGCCGCCGAGGACGAGAACGGCCGCCGCTATGCCACCTGGTTTCGGATCAATTTCGCCCGCTGTATCTTCTGCGGTTTGTGTGCCGAAGCCTGTCCGACTCTGGCCATCCAGATGACCCCGCATTATGAGTTCTGCGAACGTTTTCCGCTCGACCTGGTCTGTGAAAAGGAGGAGCTCCTGATTGGCGACGGCGGCAAGGATCGCGCGTATAATTTTTATCATCATACCGGCATCGGGGTGGTCAAGCCGCGCGGCGGCAATGCGGATGAAACCGGGCCGGTGGATGTCAGAACCAATATGCCGTAGGAGGGTACCGGGAAACCGCCGGGTCGCTGTTCAGCCCGGTTTGCTTGAGGGGCCCGTTCCGCCTCTTCCAAAAGTCGCATGAACTCATCCATGGGGCTCGGCTGGCGCCAGCACGCTCTTCCCGGGGGCTTGGGCGCCCATAGGGACAACGCTTACGAAAAATCAAATCGCGGCTTTTTTTCACCCTGGTCGGAGGGGAGATGGCAACCATCGTTTTTTATGTCTTGGCAGTTCTGGCCCTTTTCGGCACCTATCTGTGCGTAACCCGCTCCAACCCCGTGCATGCCATCCTCTATCTGGTGAATGTCCTTTTTGCGGTGGCCCTCATGTACTATCTTCTCGGGGCGCCTTTGGTGGCTGCCTGGGAGGTCATCGTTTATGCCGGCGCGGTCATGGTCCTTTTCGTTTTCATCATCATGATGCTGGAGCTGACCCCCGATCAGGAAATGACCAGGGTCGGCTGGCTGCGCTGGGGACCCACCGTGCTGCTGGTCTTGGTCTTGTTTTGTGCGCTGGTGCTGATGGTTGCTGTTGATCCGGAGACCTCCAAAGGCATTGTTGACACCTACGTCTCCCCGAAGGCTTTCGGCTACTCCCTGTTCACCCGGTATCCCCTCGCGGTCCAGATCATTTCCTTCCACCTCTTTATCGCCGCCATCGGGGCCTATTACCTGGGCCGGGGAGGGGGATCGCGAAAGCACTCCGGCAAGGAGGAGGAAGAATGAACATCCCTTTCAATCACCTGCTGGTTATCGCCTTCCTTCTTTTTCTCATGGGTCTGGGCTCCATTCTGGTCAGACGCAACGTCATCAGGGTCCTGATCGGGGTGGAGATCATGCTCAACGCGGCCGGCCTGGTGCTGGTCGGAAGTTCGGCTTTGTGGAGCCGCGTCGACGGTCAGCTTTTTGCGGTCTTTCTTATGGCCATCGAAGCGGCGGAGGTGGCTTTGGCCCTGGCCCTGGTCATTTATCTCCGACGCCGTAAAGGTACTTTGAACATCAACGCTTTCAACGAGATGCGCGGATGAATCCTGAGCTTATTTTTCTAATACCCCTGTTGCCGCTATTGGGGGCGGTCATCAACATGGTGTTCGGCAGACGGCTGCCGCGTCCGGTCAGCACCGGTCTGGCTGTCGCCGGGGTCGCCCTGGCGACGCTCTTGGTCCTGGCTCTCTGGCCGTATGCCGGCGGCGGCGGAACAACAATCGAGTTTTATACCTGGTTTGAAGCGTCCGGCCTGAGTGTTCCCCTGATACTTTGGTTCGACCGTCTCTCGGCATCCATGGCCCTGATGGTGGCGGGCGTTTCGACCCTGATTCACGTCTACTGCCTCGGTTACATGGTCAAAGAAAAGGATTACGTCCGCTTTTTCGCACTCCTTAACCTGTTCGTCTTCGCCATGCTTGTCATTGTCATGGCCGGGGACCTGCTGGTTTTATTCCTGGGTTGGGAAGGCGTCGGTTTCTGTTCCTACGCTCTCATCGGCTTCTGGTACCAGGAAGAAAAGAATGCTGAGGCCGGCCAGAAGGCCTTTCTCATGACCCGCGCCGCCGATGTCTTTCTGCTCATCGCCATTCTCTGGCTTTTCCGGATCTTCGGTACCTTCTCGATTCCGGACATTCTGGGCCGAACGGATCTGATCCCCGCTGCTGCCGTCACTCCCATTGTGCTCCTGTTGCTCGCCGGCGCCTGCGGTAAGTCGGCGCAGTTCCCTTTTATGAGCTGGCTTCCCGATGCCATGGCGGGGCCGACTCCGGTTTCGGCGCTGATCCATGCGGCAACCATGGTGACCGCCGGAGTCTATCTTCTCTGTCGCCTGTTTCCACTGGTGGCTGTTTCACCTCAAGGGATGGCGGCCATTGCCCTGGTGGGGACCATTTCGGCAGTTTATGCCGCCCTGTGTGCCCTGGCCCAGGACGAGATAAAAAGGGTTCTGGCCTACTCCACCATGAGCCAGGTCGGTTTTATGTTTCTCGGGGTCGGTGCGGGGGCCCTGAGCGGGGCCGTGTTTCATCTTTACACCCATGCGTTTTTTAAATCCCTGCTCTTTCTGGGGGCAGGATGCGTTGTTCTGCTGAGTGGCGGGAACAATATTCATCGCATGGATCTCACACCCCGGGGTAATCCACTGGTTTTCTGGACCTTTCTGGTCGGGTCCCTGGCCCTGGCGGGCGCGCCGCTGACCAGCGGTTTCTTCTCCAAGGACGCCATCCTCATGAGCGTTTTTTCCCGCGGGCCCTATTTTTATCAGCTGTTGTGGTTGCTGGGCTCCTTGACGGCATTTTTGACGGCCCTCTATACCTTCAGGCTGATTTACCTGGTCTTTTGGGGAAATAAAAATGGCGGTTCGGGAGCTCCCTCCGTCCCGTTTACCATGCGTGTGGTGCTCCCTCTTCTTGCTGTCCCGGCAATGTTCGCCGGCTTATTGAATCTGCCGGCCCTGTTCGGCGGCAGTGAGAGGTTCAGCCTTTTTCTGGAAGGTTCGGATGCAGTTCAGACGCTGGTTTCCCACCGGCAGGAACTCATGCTGACGACCCTGGCTGTAGCCGTTTTCGCTTGCGGCTGGCTGGTTTCCCATGGGTTTTTCCGGAAGCGTTCCGCTCCGCGGGACAACGCCCTGAGCCGTTTTTTGGGTAACGGTTTTTACATCGACCAGCTGGTGGAGCGGTTCATCCAGCGTCCCTTCAGGGCGCTCGCCCGTTTCTGGCAACGGGCCACCGAGCAAATGATTTTCGGCGGCTTCTTTTCGGGGCTGGGAAAAATGGCTTTGGGGAGTGGGCAGGTCGTACGCCGCATGCAGACCGGCCGGCTTTCGACTTATCTGGGTTCCTTTGCCTGGGGGCTGCTTTTTTTGGTCGGGTATTTTTTGTGGTGCGTTTTGCGAGGATAGAAACCATTGCCGGCTATGAATGAATTTTGGTCTTATCCACTCTTGAGCCTGCTGATTGCCTTTCCTTTGGGCGGGGCGATTCTTTGCGGGTTTGGCCGTCATTCCGCCAAACTCTGCCGCTGGCTCGCGCTCCTGACGTCCAGCACGGTTCTGGCCCTGGCTTGCAGCCTCTGTGGGTTGCCGGCTCGGGCGGGGTGGCTGCTCAGGGAGGATTTCGCCTGGATCGAGACCCTGGGCATCCGTTTTACCCTGGGGCTCGATGGGGTTTCTCTTTTAATGGTGCTGTTGACCGCCCTGTTGATGGCGGTAGCCGTTCTGGTTTCCTGGCAGGCCGTCCGGGAAAAAGCGGCCTTTTATTTCTCCCTGCTGCTGATTCTGGAAGCAGGCCTCATGGGGGTATTTCTGGCCCTGGATATGTTCCTGTTTTATGTGTTCTGGGAAACCATGCTGATTCCAGCGGTTATCCTTATCCTAATCTGGGGGGCGGAAGGGTCGTTGCGGGCGGTTTTCAAGTTCGTGCTTTTTACCATTGGCGGAAGCCTGCTGATGCTTCTCAGTATTATCGCTCTTTATGTTCTCCATGCTGAGCAGACCGGCAGCTTCTCCTTTGCCCTGGATGCTTTGCGCCAGACCCGTCTGTCCGGCTCCATGGGACTCTGGATCTATCTCGGTTTTCTTCTTGCCTTTGGTGTAAAAATCCCCCTGGTTCCTCTCCACGCCTGGCTGCCGGACACCTACTGCAAGGCCCCAACGGCTATAACCCTGCTTCTGGCCGGAGTGCTTGCCAAAACCGGGCTCTACGGACTCTATCGCTTTGCCTTTCAGCTTTGTCCCGAAGCTGCGGCCAAAAGTATGCCCTGGTTGGCGGTGGCGGCGCTGGTATCGGTTTTCTATGCGGCCTGGATTGCTTTTGCCCAGAGCGACATCAAGCGGCTCCTGGCTTATTCCTCCGTTTCGCACCTGGGCCTGATCGCCTTCGGTCTGAGTGTCTCCAGCCGGACTGCTTTGGAGGGCAGTTTTCTTCAGATGTTCAGTCACGGCATAACCCTGGGCGCGCTTTTCGCCCTGACCGCCATGATCGAGCAGCGCAGCGGAGATACGCAGATGGAAAACCTTGGCGGGCTGTGGGGACGGGCGCCGCTGTGGTCGTTCTTCTTTCTGGTGGCGGCTCTGTCCGCCCTCGGGCTGCCGGGCCTGAATAATTTTATCGGTGAGATCCTCATTCTTGCCGGGGCATTCAAATCCCACCCCTGGCTGGGAGCCGTGGCGGTCCCTTCAATTCTGCTGGCCGCAGTCTACATGCTTCGTCTGGTGCGCGGGGTCCTCTGGGGGAAAAGCCCGGCCGGCCTGGTCTGGACCGATGCCAACCGGCGCGAACTTGTGATCCTTGTCCCTTTCCTGGTTCTGATGGTTTGGGTGGGCTGCTTTCCGCAGGTTTTTTTGGACCCCCTGCGGGATGTGGCGGGCCTGCCCTTTTTTGAAGGGGTAGCCGCCCTGAAAGGGGGACTGCTGCCATGACCTGGATGGATTTCGCGGGCCTGATTCCGGTTCTGATTGTTCTCGGTGGCGCCCTTTTGATTCTGATGGCCGGTGCCTACCGTCCGGACTACCGGCTGTTCTCCCTGGCAGGTATCGGCGTTGCCTTTACCGCTCTTGGCGTTGCTGTTTTTGGCGCCTCTCCCGTCGCGGAGGTGAGCGGCATCTTTCGTTGCGGCCCTTACGCCGACTTTTTCATGGGCTTCTGGTCGTTTCTTGGCGCCCTGACCTTGGGTATTTCCTACCGGTACGGCGCGGATCGCAGGTTTGCCCCCGGTGAATACGTCGCCCTGGTGCTGTTCAGTTGTGTCGGCATGTCGCTTCTTTCCATGGCCTCTTCCCTGGTCGGGTTTTTTCTTGGCCTGGAAATGATCAGTCTCAATTTTTACATCCTCACCGTTTTCCACCGGAAAAGCCCCGAGGCGCCTGAAGCCGGAATGAAGTACCTGCTGCTCGGTGCTGTGGCCACGGGCTTTCTGGCTTTCGGCATCGCCCTGATTTTTGCAGCAACGGGGACCTTTCAGCTGCCGGAATCCTTGGCTGTCATGGTTGCCGGGGGGCGCATCCTCCCGCTGGGATCTTTGGGGCTGGCCATGTTTCTGGTCGGCGTCGGTTTTAAGCTTTCCTTTTTCCCCTTCCATTTCTGGACCCCCGATGTTTACCAGGGCGCGCCTGCACCCGTGACCGGTCTCCTTTCCTCCGGTTCGAAGGGTGCGGTCTGGGCGGCCATGATCCCTCTCGGAGCGGGCCTGGCCGGCGGCATGGCGGAAATTGTGCTGCTCCTGAAAATTCTGGCGGTTTTGACCCTGGCCATCGGCGTGCTGTGCGCTCTGGTTCAGGAAAATATCAAGCGTCTTCTGGCCTTCTCGTCGGTCAGCCATATGGGCTATATGCTTATCGCCTTTCTTTCCGGCGGGCTCCCCGGGCAGAGGGCGGTTTTCTTTTATCTGGTTATCTACAGCATCGTGGCGCTTGGCGCATTCGGGGTCTTGTCCAGCCTTTCCACTCCCCTCGCAGAGCCGCGCACACTATCCGATCTCAAAGGTCTGGCTTACAGGAATCCTTTTCTGGCCGCAGCGCTGACAGTGTTCCTTTTTTCCTTGGCCGGTATTCCCCTGACCGCCGGCTTTATCGGAAAATTTCAGATCTTTTATGCGGCCCTCCAGGCGGGTCACCTGTGGTTGGCGCTTATCGGCGTACTGACCTCACTGATATCCATGGGCTATTATCTGCGGCTGGTTTTCTATATTTTTCAACCCCCTGATCATTCCTGGCACCGGCAAACCTGCCAAGCACCTGAACTCATTGCCGTGGGTTGCTGTCTGGGGGTGACGGTTTTTCTCGGCGTCTTTCCAATGCCCTTGTTAAAGATCATTTCTGCAATTCTTTCTGTGTAACACCTTGTATCGGTTTTGTGGATATCTATGAAATAAATCAAGCGGGATTTTTTATCCCCCGGCTTTCTCAAGGGTTTTCTGATTTTGTGTATTCCATATAGCGATGGGAGAAAGTCTTTTTCCCGACTGAAAAATGGGTTGAGAAAAAAACTGCACGAATTTTGTGGGCAAAAAAAGATTAAAATTTACTTAATAATATTAAAAAAGTTGATATTGCTGAAAAAATTTTGCAGTATTATAGCGTGTATCCATGCTGTTTCATTTTGAAAGAATGGTTTTTGAAAATTCTCAACCATGGGAGACAATTTTTCGCGACTATTAAAAAAAACCAAGTTTAGTTTATAGCAAAATAATGGTGTAATATTTTTTATTCATTGTTTTTATGATGGGCGAATTGGTCGAGTGGATGCGGTGTTGCACCCTCAAAAATCTTCTGCCGAAAGTTGAAAAATCCCTAAGCAGGACCATCCCTTCAGTACTAAGTTGTTGCGCTATCCGGGGGTTTTTACCAAGGGATACCTTTCGCCTGTTTAACCCATGGGATATCCATTCCCGAAGGCGTCCGATCTTATGGTCGCTTTTTCTTGCGACAATTCTCCTTTTTTTGTTTCCAGCTTGTTTGTTTGCCGATACTTTTCCCCCTTTTGTAGCTACCGCTACGGTTGAAAAGCCCCACTTTTGGGGCAGAGTTTTCCAGCCCCCCCCAATAGCAGGAAATTTTCCGGGTTCGGCCGCTCTGGGAGAGTTTTTACCTTATGCGATCTGCCTGGCGGTTTTTCTTTTGGGTGTTTTCTTTTGGGGGCTCTCCACGCGCCGGTTTTTTGCCCGGAAGCGATGGAAAACCATCAGCGGTTTTCTCAATACCCTGCCGTATCCAGCCTGGTTCAAGGACCGGAGTCTGCGGTTTGTCGCAGCCAACCAAGAATTTTTCGCGGTTACCGGTCTCGATCAAAACAAAATCGCCGGGAAGAAAGCTGCGGATATCTGCCCTTTGCTAAGGGAAATTTTCCCGGAAATTCATGTTCGTCGGGTTCTGAATACCGCTGCCCGTATCCGTGTCTGCCATGAAGCATCCGATAAATCACTCGGAGAGCGCTTGAAAGACACTTTCCGGGCGCCGGTCATTGACGAGCAGGGCAGGGTTGACGGCATCCTGGGGGGGGCCATGAATTGGGATGCCTTGACCTGCAATATTGACGAGGATAATGGAAAGGGTATCGACTTTCCGGCTTTCTACAAAGATCCCCGGCAGATAGGAATCCTTTCAATCGGCATGGGACGCCCGACTCCGGTTATTCGCAAAGCCAACCGGGGGGCTGAGACTATTCTCGATCATTCCCGCTCTGAAATCGTTGATTTCCCCTTTACCATGTTTTTGGCCGATGAGGATAACTATCCGGTTACCGGGGCTATCCGTCGCCTCTTCAGCAAGGGTGGCAGGGCTTTCAGCAAAAAGGTCACCATCATTCGAAAAAGTGGCGATCTGCTGAAGGTGATCCTCACTTTGAACCCTCTGTTCTCGGAGGATGGCTCTATCGAGGAAATCAACGCCGTTTTCGTACCTTTTGCTGAAAAAGCCCGGGTTGCGGGCAAAGAGCGTGATCACCGGGGGGGGTATGAGAAAATCATGGCCCAGGGGCCTTTTGGCCTTTTTCGTTCTTCCCTTGACGGCCGTTTTCTGGAAGTTAACTCCGCCCTGGTTAAAATGCTTGGCTTCACCTCTGAGGAAGAACTGCTGAACGGCACTCCGGATGATGAAGAGCTGTTTATCGATCCCGAGGGGCGTGCCCGGATTTTTAAAGCTTTGGGGGAGGCTTCAGCTCTGGAGTTTTTTGAAACCGTTCTGCGACGCAAAGACGGGCGAAGCATTGCCGTCAGCATCAGCCTGGCACCTTTAGCTGAAGAAGAGCCGGGCGAAGCAGTGGTGGAAGGCATGGTCCAGGACATCACCGAGCGCAAGGTCCGGGAGGAGAAAATCTGGCAGATGGCTTTTTTCGACTCCCTTACCGGATTGCCCAATCTCAGTCTGCTCCGGGAAAAGGTTCAGAGGGGTATTGAAGAAGCCCAAAGTGCCGGACATGGCGCGGCTCTGATAAGCATTGACATCGATCGTTTCAAGGACATCAATCATTCCCTCGGCATTACCCGGGGTGACCGCTTCCTTCAGATTCTGAGCCAGAAGCTTTCCAGTATTTTTACTTCTGAAAGCCAGACTGTGTCGCGGGTGGAAGGAGACAATTTCGTCATTTTTCTGTCCCGGCTTAGGGATGATGGGGAGGTCGCCCGGACGTTGGAGCAGCTCCGAAAAATGCTGGGTAAATCTTTCCAGTTTGACAACCAAGAGGTCTTTATCACGGCCAGTGTCGGGGTTGCAATCTTCCCCCGTCACGGTTTGGACCTGGAAACCCTGCTCCGGAATGCCAATCTGGCCATGCATATGGCCAAGGACCGTGCCCGGGGAACCGTCCTTTTCTATTCATCCGACCTGGATACCGAAACACTTGAGCAGAGAGATATGGAATACCGGCTTCGCCGGGCGCTTCAGGAGAATGAGTTCGACCTTTACTACCAGCCGCAGATCAACCTCGTGACCCGTCAAATTACCGGGGTTGAGGCTCTGATTCGCTGGAATGACCCGGAAAGAGGGTTTATTCCCCCCGAGCGGTTTATTCCCGTGGCAGAAAAATCCGGCCTTATTCGCTCCATTGGCGAGTGGGTTTTAAAAACGGTCTGTCAGCACAACCGCTACTGGCAGGCGACCGGATTCCCGCCTCTGCGTTTTTCCGTCAACCTTTCCGGACATCAGCTTAAACAGCCTGACCTCCTTGAAATTGTCGACGGGACGCTTCTCAACGCGTCTTTCCTCCCCGGGTCTCTGGAGCTGGAGCTTACGGAAAGCATTTTTATGGCACCGGTGGATGTGACGGTCAAGGCTTTACGGGATTTAAAAGCACGAGGGATCAGTCTTGCCATCGACGATTTCGGTACGGGATATTCTTCTTTGAACTATCTCAAGCACTTTCCCATCGACCGCCTGAAAATCGATCAGTCTTTTGTTCGCGATATCGTCACCGAAAAGGATGACGCGGCCATTGTCGAAGCCATTATCGCCATGGCCAGGACTTTGGGCATCGCGGTTATCGCCGAGGGCGTCGAGACCCGAGAACAGCTTGAATTTTTAAGAGGCCGCCACTGTCATGAAATGCAGGGCTACTATTTTGCCCGGCCCATGCCTATTGATGAAATGAGCCACTATTTTCACCTCATGAAAAACGGGTTTTCGGCTAAATTGGCCAGGAAATTTTCTCGCCCGGATTCCAGCCATCATCCCCCCCATTACTCATAAGTTTTCTGTTGTTTGCAGGAATGGCCGAGGCGCGTGTTTGAAACGTTTTGATTCAAAGGCGCCCTTCGGATGCCGAGACCTGCCGCCGCCCTTAAAAAACCGTGTTTTTTTCTTAAAAAAAAACCTCGAATCGTCTAGAATCAAACTCTTAAACTTCTGTCGCGAACCTGAACCGATAATATCCCCGAGGGATTCAAGGCGGAAAAGTTTTTCCGTCCACAATGGTAGGGTGCCGGATGAAAATTTTTGCGGGTAATGCATCAAGACGTGCGAGTGTGGGTCTGCTTTTCAGTCTTCTCATTCTGCTGGTAGTTGCGGGGGCTTTTTGTTCCCCGGCGCAAGGGGAACCCGTAAATATCTTTATTTCAGATTCGCTTGAGCTGGGGTTGGCCTGGCCCGGCAAGGTCCAGGAAGGTTGGGGCGGGGGCTTTGAAAGCTTCGGGCAAGGTTTGAAGACCTTTCCTGCCGGTCAGGGGGATATCAACGGCCGGAACGATGGGTTTTCCCTCCCGCTGAAAAATATCGACCTTTCCATGGCTTCCCTTCCAGCCATGGGCGCCCTTTTTAATTGGCAAGGGGATTTCTGGGAGGGCAACAAGACGGTTATCGTCGGTTTTTGCCTGTTCATCATTGTTCAGTCCTTTATTATCGGCTTTCTGGTCCGCAACATGGTCCGCCGAAGGGAGGCGGAAGAAGCCCTTCGGGACAGCGAGGAGAGTTTCCGGCTCGCTTTTCAGATCAGCCCTGACGCCATCATGATCGGGCGTCTGCGCGACGGAGTCTATACCGATGTCAACAAAGGCTTCACCTTTCTGGTCGGATATGAAAAAGAAGAAGTCATCGGTAAATCATCCCGTGACATCCTGCTTTGGGACAATGCCAAGCAGGAACGGGATTTTTACTCGACCGTTCAGGAGAGGCGTTTTATCAACAACCTGGAGGCCAGGTTCCGGCTCAAGGACGGTTCCATCATCACCGGCCTGATTTCAGCCAGCCTGTTCCTGCGGCACGGGGAGCCCCATGTCCTGGCCACCATCCGCAATATTGAAAGTATAAAAAAGAGTGAAAACAAGATTCGACAGCTGGCTTATTACGATATTCTGACGGGCCTTCCCAATCGCTCCCTGTTCTTGGACCGCCTGGATCAGGCCTTGCGCCATGCCCGCCGCGAAGGCTGGAAAGTCGCCCTCCTGTTTTTCGACCTCGACCGCTTCAAATGGGTCAACGACACCCTCGGCCATGCCATCGGCGACCTCCTGCTGCAGAAAGTATCCCAGCGCCTGCAGAAAATTCTGCGCAAAAGCGATACCCTGGCCCGCCTTGGCGGAGACGAGTTCGTTTTGCTCCTCAATTGCGTCAATGAGGTTCAGAATGTGACGGCCGTGGCCCAGAAAATTCAACTGCTGATGAATACGCCTTTCGAACTGGAAGGGAAGAGGGTGCAGACATCCTCAAGCATTGGCATCGCCATTTTCCCCCAGGACGGGGAGGACGTCGACGCCCTGATGAAAAACGCCGATCTGGCCATGTATTCCGCCAAGGAAAAGGAACGCAACAATTTCCAGTTTTTTTCCGAGGAGCTGAATCAAAAGGCGAAGATCCGCCGGGATCTTGAGCAGAGCATGAGCCGGGCCATGGAAAAGAAGGAATTTTTCCTGGTTTACCAGCCCCAGGTCAGCCTGATCGATGGTTCCATGATTTCCTGCGAGGCTTTGATCCGCTGGCGCCATCCCAGCAAGGGGATCATTTTGCCGGGAAATTTCATTCCTCTGGCCGAGGAAACCGGTCTCATCAACCCGCTGGGGGAATGGGTTCTGCGCACCGCCTGCAGCCATAATCGTTATCTTCAGGAAAAGGGATATCCGGCTTTCCGGGTGGCGGTCAATCTTTCCGGTCGCCAGTTCCGTCAGCCCAATCTCCTCAACCTGGTCGATCAGGTTCTTGCCGATACCAGTCTCGACCCGCGCCTGCTCGAACTGGAGCTTACCGAGAGCACTCTTATGTCCGGGGTTGACAACACCCTGAAGACCTTGAAGGAATTGAAGGCCCGGGGGATACATCTGGCCATCGACGATTTCGGTACCGGCTACTCATCGTTGAGCTACCTCAAGCATTTTTCCATTGATCGGCTGAAGATATCCCAGACTTTTGTTCGGGACATTCCCAGTGATCCGGATAATGAAGCCATTGTCGAGGCTATTATCGGCATGGCTCACAGTCTCCAGCTCAAGGTGGTGGCCGAGGGGGTGGAAAACAAGGAACAGCTTGACTTCCTGCGCAAACAGAAATGTCAGGAAATGCAGGGTTTTTATTTCGCACCGCCGATGTCCCTGGAGGCCCTGGCGGCTTTTATCCGCAAGGGCTATGGCGTCGGAGAGTATAGTGCCGCTCCCGATGAATATGGCCCGCGGGGGGAATACCATTGAATTTTGTAAAAAGACAAATCCATTCTTAAAAGGGCCTTTTCCGGGAGGAAAAGGCATAACATCTGTCACGTCATGAGGAAACCATGGTAGAGATTACACCGGCAGCTCTTAAAGAGCTGCAAGATTATCTTGGCAAAAATCCGGGAAAAATAATTCGTATCGGTTTTGGTGGTATCAGTTGCAGCGGTGCAATGCTGAAACTGTCTCTGGAGGAGCTTCCGGAGGGTGCCCGGATAGAAGAAGTTGAGGGGGTCAAAGTAGTGGTCGACGAGGATGTCCTGGTCTTTTCGGATGACCAGGTTATAGATTATATCAAGAACGATGAAATGGAAGGGTTCAGCGTCACCTCCAAGGGTGGTCTGAGCTGTTCGGGCGATTGCAGCGGGTGCGGCCAGTAAGGCCGTTGCCTTGCTTCAGAAATCCGCCGAGCGGGCGAGCCACCTGCCGATGGCTTCGGCCACCCCGCCGAGATTGTTGGCAGCCACTGTCGGATAGCGCTGTTTCAGTTCGAATGGGGCGTTATCCACCAGGAATCCCGTTCCGGCCAGTTCAAGCATATCGATGTCATTAAAGTCGTTGCCGATGGCCAGAATATTCTCCACGGGAATCCCCAGCCTGGCGGCCAGCCAGGCGACGGCTTTGCCTTTGCCGGCCTCGGGGGGAAAAATTTCCGTCCAGACCGATTTATGATCGAGCGGCGAGGTGGCTCGAACCACCGTCAGATCCGGCAGCCTTTCCCGTACTTGGGAAAAGATGGTGCTTCCTTGCTCCGGCGGCAGGATGGCTATCAGTTGGGCGGCAGGCCCCAGAGCCTCGGGCGACGGGGACAGGGGTTGGCAAAAGTCCCGGTAAAGCTCAAGTCTGTGTTCGAAGTCCGGGTTTGAACGACCCGAGAGCCAGTACTGGAAATAGTGGTTGCGGGGGATCGGCTGCTGTATGGAAAAATCGAGTTGCAGTTCCTGCAGTAGTTGGACGGCAAACCTGACTTTGGCTGGCTGAAGTCCGGCACTGGTCAGAAGGCGGTTTGACCGATATGCGGAGATGCCGGATCCGGTTGAAAATATTATGTAGTCGGTGGGAAAAGCTTTTGGCAGTACTTTATTCAGGGAGAAAAGGGAGCGGCCGGTGGCAATAACCCTGACGACCCCTTTTCGACCCAGTTCTTCCAGGGCCTCCAGGTCTTCCTGATTCATGGTCCCGTCTGAGCGAAGCAGGGTCCCGTCGAAATCGCTGACCACCATCCTCGATACGGACAGGGGGAAAGGGTTTCCTTTTCGAATCGAGACCCCCGCTTCTCGCGCTCGACCGGCAACGGTTTCCGATTTTTCATCACCATTTTTTATCCGCTTCTTCCGGGCGGGAAGACCACCCGGGAGGAGGCCCAGCTTTTTTTTAAAATCGTCAAGTTCGGCTTTTTCAAAGACCCGGATCTTACCGTATTCCCCGTCGAACCCGGCTGTACGGATGACTTGTCCCCGCCGCACCCGGCTGACGGCCTCATGGAGCAGTGAAAAACCCTCTTTTTTTAATTCACCCAGGTCCCTGGTTCGCAACAAATCGAGTTCAGGACCAAAACGGGCCAGGAGATCGAAATAGGTGCCTCGGACTTTTTTGGTTCCGTTGCCGCAGCCATGTATTTCGGCGAGGAGTCCGTCCAGGGGGATGATATATTCATGCGGGAGGGCCGAAACGGGACGAAACCCCCGGCGGCGATCGGCCAGTTCCTCGACCCGATGAAGGACACCCTGAACCAGAGGTTTGCTGCAGACCGGGCAGAGCCGATTAACGCGGCGGCTCTCCTCCGGATCGAGGGAGACCCCGCATTTGCGATGGCCGTCCAGATGATATTTCCCTTCTTCCGGAAAAATATCGATGGTGCCTCCGAAATGGCCTAGATTTTTGTTTTTCAAAGCATCGCGGAGCAGAAAAAAATTGGCTTCGCAGTGAAAAACATTTGCGTTCCGTCCCAACTTTTCCGGGGAATGAAGGTCGGAGTTGGAGACCAGGCTCAGCTCGTCGAGAGAGGCGATCCGCCAGTTCATGGGGGGATCGGAGGAGAGGCCGGTTTCGGCGGCAAAGATGTGAGGGGCAAGGTCTTCGAAACAATCTTGCGGGGAAGCGAAGCCCGATTTAGCACCCAGCATGGAGAACCACGGTGTCCAGATATGAGCGGGTATCAGGAAACCTTCCGGAACCGTTTCCAGGAGAATTTCCAGCAGGTCGCGGGCATCGAGACCGAGAATGGGGCGGCCGTCGGAGGTGATGTTCCCGATCCGGTCAAGCCGGGAGGTGAATCGCGCCAGGCTTTCGAAGTCCGGGGCATAAACGAGGTTATGGATTTTTCGGCACTTCCCGGCCTTTTTGTAAATGCTGCTGATTTCCCCGCTGAGGATGAAATCAACCGGTCCCCTGCAGGCGGGGGGGAGGTCCCGATCGAGAGCCTTGGCCAGCTCCGGGCGGAGCCTGAACAGTCCGGGCGCGGCGGGTATGAGCTTATCCTGCAGTTCCCTCTGCCAGGAGGGATGGGTCATGTCCCCGGTGGCCACGAGTCGCACCCCTTTCAGTTGCGCCCAGAGGTAAAACCCCTCCACGTTGCATTTTCTGCTGGTGGCCCGTGAAAAATATGAATGAACATGGAGATCGGCAAGAAACGGCATTTAGTTTATATCCTTGGATTGTCCAAATTTTTTTTGAATACTTATGATAATGACTGCCGAATAATTTTTCCAAAGGAAAAAAATTATTACTGAAATTGAAAGTGATGGGATATTTATTTATATAAGTGGCGATTCAAAAAAATCATGTAATACTTTTTTCGTGGAAGCAGCCGCGGGCTTTTTTTATTGAATACGGAAAAATTGATTGTCTGTGGCTGCCGGTTTTGTTTCCCCGGACCATTTTCTCAGACTGCCGGGGCGGCTAAAAAATCAGTTGGAAGGATTTGAAATGAGAAATTTTTTGACCGTAAAAATAATTGTCTTTCTGGCAGTATCATTCCTGCTGGTCTCGTGTTCCACGGTGCCGATTTCGGGCCGTGGGCAGTTCAATATAGTATCCGATCAAAGTATCTCCTCCCTGAGTTTTCAGCAGTACCAGACTTTTCTGCAGAAGGCCAAACTGAGTTCCGACCCGGCCAAAACCGCTATGGTCAGAAGGGTGGGGGTGAGAATCCAAAATGCGGTTGAGCTGTATATGCGCCAGAACATGATGTCCGACCAGCTTAGTGGATTCCAGTGGGAGTTCAATCTGGTTGATGACGATCAGGTCAATGCCTGGGCATTACCAGGGGGCAAGGTGGTGGTCTATTCGGGGATATTGCCCATAACCCGCGACGATGCCGGTTTGGCCGTGGTCATCGGCCATGAGGTGGCTCATGTCATTGCCCGTCACGGCAACGAAAGAATGAGTCAGGCTTTGATGGTGCAGATGGGCGGCGTCGCTCTTTCAACCGCTTTGTCCTCCAGCCCGGCGGCGACCCAACAACTCTGGAACCAGGTTTTCGGATTGGGGACCCAGGTCGGTGTGATGCTTCCCTTCAGCCGCCTGCACGAGGCTGAAGCAGATCGACTGGGCCTGGTTTTCATGGCCATGGCCGGCTATGACCCGCACAGCGCGGTGGGGGTATGGCAGAGGATGGCGGCCCAAAAGGACGGTGGAGGCCCTGAGTTTCTCAGTACTCATCCGTCGGATGCCACTCGCATTCAAAATATTCAAGGTTATATTCCTGAAGCAATGCAATATTATAAACCTTATCAGGGGTGGTGAAAGGAGGAGGGACCGTGGAAGCGATGCTTCAGAACATTCTGCCCAGAATTCAGGAGTGGCTGGCCCTTTACGGGATGAAAATTATTGCGGCGATCCTGATTTTTCTGATCGGACCTTGCTGTTTCCGAACTGGGAGACAACAGTGTCAATCTGGTGGTCAGGCCGTGGGTGAAAACCGGCGATTATTGGAGTGTCTATTTTGATTTGACGGAAACCATCAAGAAGCGTTTTGATGCGGAAGGAATTTCAATTCCTTTCCCGCAGAGGGATGTCCATCTTTTCAGCCATTCCAGCGAAGAGCGGGAAACAGCTTCGTTAAACTAAAAAATCCAAAACAAAACCCCGCACCGGCAATGCGGGGTTTTGTTTGACCAGAAAAAAGAGCGGCTTGGCCGCTCTTTTAAATTGCCTTATTGGAGCTTTGAATTCACCCTTTGGTATTTTGAAGCTTTTCCATTTCAGCCTGGAGGTGACGATAGAATTCATCCGCTACCGGGGAAAGGACATGGTGCTTTCTTTTTGCCAGGAAGATGGGGCGCTTGAAGCCGCCTTCTTCGAAGGGGATGCAGACCAGCTTTTTTTGACAGGCTTCGTCACGGCAGACGAGGCTCGACATTATGGAAACACCGATACCGGCCTTGATGCCCTGCTTGATAGCCTCGACACTTCCCAGTTCGGCAACGATGTTCAAAGTTTTGAAATCGAGACCGAGACTTTCAAGTTTTTTGGCCAGAGTCAAGCGGCTTCCGGCCCCTCTTTCCCGCAGGATAAGGGGTTCGGTAATGGCATCTTTAAGGCTGATGGATTTCTTTTTTGCCCATTTGTGGTCCGGTGGCACCATCATTACGAACTCATCGGCGAATACCTGTTTGAGTTCGAGACGGTTATCGGGGAAATCCGCGCCCAAAATGGCCAGTTCCAATTGGTTTTCCATCAGCTTGGCCAAAATGTCGGTGCTGTCGGAAATCTTGAGGGTCAGCTTTACTGCCGGGTAGCGGGATTTAAAGCTGGCAATGATGCCCGGAAGCATATAGGTGCCGGGAATATTGCCGGAACCGATGATTAGGTGGCCGGACACTTCTCCCTTGAAGCTTTCTATGGCCTGAAATGTATCATCTTTGAGCTGGATAATTCGGCGGGCGTAATCGTAGAGCACTTTCCCAACAGCAGTGGGGCGTACGGTTCTTCCATGCCGTTCCAGGAGCTTCCCCTCGAAAGTCTCTTCAAGGATGCGGATGTGTTCGCTGACAGTCGGTTGTGAGAGATAGCTGGCTTCGGCCGCCTTTGTGAAACTTTTCAAATCAACAACTTTACAAAACACTTCCAAACGTCGAATTTCCAAAATCAAATCTCCTTACGCCAAATTTTCCGGTCGAACCGGACGTTAGTGTTTGGGTTCAAGATTAAAACGGGCTGTTGCGGTAGGGTTTCAGTTGAACCTTATCAATTATCTTTTTTATGCCGGGTACTTTTTCCGTCAGTTCCAAAACCTTGGCATGTTCTTCCTCGCTGTGGACATGTCCACCAAGAGTCACAATGCCGTTTTTGCTGGTCACCTCGAGGTGGTGTCCATCCACGCCGGGCTGGGAAAGGCTGTTGATTTCAACCTTTTTCTGAATGATGAGGTCGGCAATGAGAGCCTTGCTTTTTTCCTTCAGATTGAGGAGATTTTTATCCTTGACCCCTTGGCAAATCCATTCGACGCCGGTTTCAACCGTAATTCTTGAGGTATTGATCAGGAGATCGTAATCCAAAGGGTTGTCCCACTCCCGGTCGAAATAATATTTGATGAAACCGGCGCGTTGCTGGTCACTTTTCCTGACCATGGTTCTCGCCAGATCGGGATCAAGCCACTCCCGCTCGGCCCAACGTTCGACCCGTTCTTCAAAGGGAGCGATGATCCGAACCCGCAGGACATTTCGGAGGCCCTCAAGGAGGTATTGTCCTCCTCGGCCGTAGATGATGACGTTGCCTTTCAAAGCGAAATCGAGAACCAGGAGTTCAATCTGAAGGAGGTCGAACTCCACCTGCTTGTCCAGTTTGGCTTCAAAGGGTGGGGGTTTTTCATCGGCCTTTTTGATCGATTCCGGGGTGAGGCCGTACTTTTTTGCGGCCTTTTCGATAGTCTCCCCGTCTAGAAGGGTATAACCTAATTTTTCCGCTGCTTTGTGAGCGATTGGGATGCCACCGGTTCCCATTTCACGCGAGATGGTTATGATCGACATCTGCTGTCTCCCGTTGGAAATCAGTTGCTAGGTTCCAGGTTAAGAGGGCTGGGAATGTTTGTTTATAATTTCTCTAGTGACGAAAAAATAGTCTTTATGAAACATGATTTTCAAGATAACAGAGGGTATTTAACCAGGAAAAATCATTAGCTTTTCACAATATGCATAGAAAATACTTATAGACCCATGTAAATTGACCTCTTATATCACAACTTAATTGAAACACATAGTTTTTTTATGGAATGAATTTCCCTTTTTTTAAAAATAAAATTGGTAATCCGGATAGGTTTTTTTAGCGGGCCATTTACGTGGTGACAGGTAAGATTAATTCTTAATTAGGCCCTGGATTTTTCTTGAGCTGCCGAGATTGAAGTTTCATGGAGATCATTTGATTACCTGGCTTGATGACACCGCACTATCCCCTTTCAAGGACCGCATGGAACGATGGTGGCGGGGTACGAACTGTCCGGGGTGCCGTGAGTCCAGGGTCTGAATTGTTTCGTTTGATTTCCATTTTTTGGGGGTAAACCTTGGTCGGTCGGTGTTTTGAGGAAGCCGGCCTGTAATTTTGTTCGGCGCTCAGGTCGGTATTAATTAAAGGTTTTTTGAAAAAAAACTTTTCTTGCCGAAGCGCCCGAACGACGAAATAATTCGATTGAGGGTGATGATTTTATAGGAGAATTTCCGCTGGCAACTGGAGTAACAAGATTTGTCAGTATTTTGACTCCCTCTTTTTTTGTTTCTTTCGGCTTCAGAACTTAACAACCGGGATCGTTGCTGTTTTAAAAAAACATTTTAAATTTAAGGTGTTATATAGTTATCCACAAATTGTGTGGATAAGGTTAGGTAAAAAAGTGATTTTCTGGGAAAAAGCCTACATACATCAAGGGGGTTTACATTTTGCCTAAAAAATTAGCAAAAAACGGTAATCAAAATCCAGAGGTTTCTTTCATCAAAAAAATCGTAAAAGTTTGAAATATGCTTGGAATTTCGTTGAAAATTTCTTGAGAATTGATTATAAACTTTGATTGGGAAAAATGGGTAACGGCAACGCTAGGGAGAGGCAATGGTTTTCCCGAGGCTCAGTGCCCATCATGAATCTTTATGTAGGTATACTGAGTAACCGCTTTAATGCTAAAAATGCACATATGAGGTGCGAAAATGAAAAGCCCGCATTGAAAAATGCGGGCTTTTTCTGTGTTTGGCCCTTTTGACCGAAGCTTTGAAAAATCTCTTATCCTTTGAAAAAGGCTTTCCGGCGTTTCTTTTGCGGAGGCCGTGGCTTTTTTCCCTGGGCAAGGACAAAGCCGGATGCAACGCTCCTCTGGTTTCCCCGTCGGGACGGGGAAAGCTTACTAAAGGGTTCAATCCTGGAGAGTGATAGCCTCCACCGGGCAGGCCGGAATGCAGATTCCATCCAGATCACATTTGGCATGGTCCACGACTGCGATATCCCCTTCCATGTGGATGGCGTCTGCCGGGCAAGCCTCCACGCAGGCTCCGCAACCGATGCAGGTTTCTTCATCAATGTGAATTTTCATTTTTGTGCTCCTTGTTTAAAAGCCGTTGGGCAGGGATGATATTCGGCTTGGCCGGGCAAATTTTAGGGTTTGGAATGTAGCAACGCTAATTAAAATTCTCTCTTCCCCGTATGTGCATGGCGGAATGGGGACGGTTTTAGGGTCTTCAATATCTCCTTGACAAGGCACGCCCCTGGGCTGGTGGCTTTTGACCGTTCCCCAAGCTCTCCTTTTTCAAATCTGTTTGATTTTAATGTAGTTAAAAACGAAGCACCTGTCAAACTCCTTTTCCAACCGATAAGCAGCTCAAATTTGAACGGTTTTTTCAACCCCTGTTTGGCTTTGCCGCGAAATCGGAAGCGTCCGGTTATGCAGAAAAACCGTCATGGTGAGGGTGAAAAAACCCCGTTATTCTGTTATGTGGTCGTGAGGTTGGGTAGAAAATTTGCATTCGCCTGAATCGGCATTTTTGGATTTGGTAAATTCGGTTTTTTTGACTTGGGGTAACGCGGGAAATTTCTTAAGTTGGAAAATCCAATAAAATAAAAGCGTATCCAGGAAGGAGGGTGCTGAAAAATGACCGGAAAACAGCATAGAGAGGCGACTTTTGAGGAGGTAATGTTTACTTTGATTTCCGCAACCCAAGACACCTTGAAGATGTACCTCGACCTTGATGTCTATTCGGGCAAAGTGGAAAGGAAAGTCGCAATCCTCAATTCCGATGTCGTTGCCGTTGTCGGTCTGGCGGGTTCCCGCGTCGGGTATGTCATTATTACCGCAGATTCGGAAAATGCTCAGAAAATCGCCCGAAAAATGATGATGTGCGAAGAAGTTAATCCCGAGGAGACACGGGACGCCTTTGGTGAACTGGTTAACAATATAGCAGGTGTTTTCAAGAGTAAATATTTCGAGGAATATGGTCAGGTTTCTCTGGGGCTTCCGCTTATTGTCAGCGGTTCGATGAAGCCCATGGCTGATGTGACCTCGGCTGCGGAAGCGGATGATGATAAAACCATCACGGTTCAGAGCAAAGGTGTTACCATACCTTTTTTTGCCCCTGCAGAAGGGCTTTCTTTGCAGGTAATGTTTTACATGTAAGCTGATTTTCAGGTTTCGGGAAAGATTTATCCTGGGGTTTCAGGTCTCCAGAATCCGGTTGCAAAAAATTCATCTCCGTGGTAGATAACCTCACTTACGGGGCGTAGCGCAGCCTGGTAGCGCACCTGCCTTGGGAGCAGGGGGTCGGAGGTTCAAATCCTCTCGCCCCGACCAGCGCCAGTAGCTCAGTTGGATAGAGCAACGGACTTCTAATCCGTAGGTCGGGGGTTCGAGTCCCTCCTGGCGCGCCAATAACTAATAAGGGCTTGGATTTTATTCTGAGCCCTTATTGTTTTTTTGGAATCCTTGGTCTTTTAAGCTGCTGCGCCAGGCATTGCTTGTTTTCCCTCTATTTACCGGATCGGAGAAAAAATGGATATTGCACCTTCTCCCAAATACTCGAATTCAAAATTTCCACTTTTCCCGCCTACCACGGAACCTGAAAGAGCCCAGTCGATTGTTCGGTCGTCCTCTCCTACGGACGAGCAGGGACGTTACTGGCATTGGGACAAATTGAGAAAATTGACGCCTCCTCAGGACTGGTCCGTGGAGGAGTGGTGGGCTGGTATGAAATGGGTGCGCAATCGACAAGGCAGACATCTGCCTTTTGTCGCAACCAGCGGAGCGCCTTTCGTGCTGGTGACACCCGCCTGTGTTCATGCTCAATTGAGCTGGTTGGACCAAAAGCTGGGCAGAAGAGGTGTGCCGATTCGATATCATTTAGATGATGAAGGCTGGGGGGACCTAGCTGCCGACTCTCGAAAGCAGGAGGCCAAATATTCCACCGTCCTGGAGGGAGCGGGGTTTGAGAGCGAGTCACCTGAAAGCTTTTTGCAGGCGGATCGCAAACCTCTGCCCGTTGACGAAGGGACGCTTCGAAATAGTTGCAAGGCCTTGGAATATATCAGGGAAAATTCCCACAGCGAGCTGACTCCCGAAGGACTCCGGGAATTGCATCGCATCCTCGTATTGAATTCTTCCGGCTCCCCCCGGGTCAGCGGCCGCTTTCGAGCAGGAACGGAAGATGCCAGCTTTTTGGAAACGGATCAGACAAATCTCTGGCATGACCCGCCTATGGCGGCAGAGCTTGAAGAGCGGGTCTTTCGCATCTGCAGTTTTGCCAACTCCGACCCCGGTTTAGGGGCTCCCATCCATCCCATTGTTCGATCCATTCTGCTCCATCTTATATTTCTTTATGACCGACCATTTTCCTTGGCCAATGGTCGGCTGGCAAGAGTTCTTTTTTATTGGTCCATGTTGAAAAACGGTTATAAGCTTGCGGAACTGGTTTCGATTTCCGAGGTGCTGGCAGCGGCTCCCGGCCAATACGAGCGATCTTTCAGGTATGTCATCAGTGATGAAAACGATGCCACCTATTTTGTCATTCATCAGCTCGATGTCCTCATCAAGGCATTGCAAAACCTGGGGGGGCGTCTGGAAGGGGAAGGATCTCCAGTTGAGGTGAAATGAAGATAAAAAAACAAAATTACTTTATCTGCCGGGATTCAATTTTATTTTTTGGCAGAGAAATTGCTTTAATTTGAATAGTTGATTTATTTTTTATAAAAACTTGGCTAGCTGACTCAGCATTTAAAAATACGGAGTTTCCCCATGAAAATTGTGTTAATCGGTGGCGGTAATGCCGCTAAAACCATCCTCGAGGAGTTTGCCGGTTTAGATGGTTATGAAATTGTCGGAGTTGTTGATCCCGTTGACAGCGCACCTGGAATGCAGAAAGCTCTGGAGTTGGGAATTGAAACCGGGGATAACAAGGCTCACATGATACAGCAGGAGGGCGTCTCTCTGGTTTTTGAATTGACGGGGATAAAAGCTGTGGAGGATGAGGTCAGGGCACTGCTTAAGCCCCGCCAGCAAATGGTTTCATCTTTTGGAGCCTTGATTACCTGCAGTCTGATCGAATCTCACGATAAAAAGACCAAAATTATGGCTGAACGGGTGGGGCAAAGGTTTAAAAGTGCGACGGGAAAAATTGAGGATACCCTTGACGGTATGAAGGGTTCAGCCGCAAGAATGGATAACCTGCTCCGCCATGGTCACCTCGTCAGCCTGAACGCAAAAGTTGAAGCTGCGCGGGCGGGCGAGTCGGGGAAGGCCTTTTCTGTTGTCGTCGATGAAATTCAGCACTTGGTAAGTCAACTCAAATCCGCCCTGGAGCACATTCAGGCCACCTCTGAAGTAACCGAATCGACCCTGGAAGAGTTGCGCCGTGCCCAGGCCGAACTGACGGACTCCCGACCCTCCAGTGCGGTTGGCAGTAAATAATTTGCCGGCCATGAGTCCTGCTTTTTCTCCGGGGAAAAAGCTTTCGGAAAACCTCTGAACCGAAAGAATATAATATCTTTGTCTCCTGCCTTGAGGACAAACGCTCTCCCATCAAAATCGCATGGCGCACTGTTTCCAAGGAGTTTTTTTTGCCCCTCCGAGAGAAAATAATCCGAATTTTTGCAAGAAGTTTCCCGTTGACAGGCCAGGGATTAACTGATTAATATAGGCCCACATTTTGGTGGGTGTAGCTCAGTTGGTAGAGCACTGGATTGTGGCTCCAGTTGTCGAGGGTTCGATCCCCTTCACTCACCCCAAAACCTACCAAACGCCCTTTCTTTTTCTTCAGGTCCGAGAGTTCTCCTGTAGAAAAAGGTGGGCTTTTTCATTTTATGATGTACATTGGCAAGAGAGTTGTTTTAAATCAGAAGAAAATGGTTTTTTACAAAAAGAGTTAAATATCAACAGGCCCATTCCTCGTTTTATCTTGTTTGGCTGATAAAGAGTTATTTGCGAGAGTGGCGGAATTGGCAGACGCACTGGACTTAGGATCCAGCGGGCAACCGTGGGGGTTCGACTCCCCCCTCTCGCACCAATTGTCTATTACAGGCGCTTTTTCGTTTGTTTCACTATAACTGAAAATGTCATTTGATAAATCCCGCGGGGTTTGAACGCGGGCTATTACCATTTATGAAAGGGACCGGGTTGAAATGGAAGTCAAGATAGAAGATGTCAGCAGTATCAAGAAGAAAATCACTTTTGAAATTGATGATCAACAGGTCGACAAAACGATTGAAGCGACTTACAAAAAGATTGGCAAAACCGCCAAGCTTAAAGGGTTTCGTGAAGGCAAGGTGCCCCGGCCGGTACTGGAGAAATTCTATTCCGGGAAAATGACCGACGATGCCGTGCGGGAATTGTTCAACGTGAATTTTGCCAAGGCAATGATGAGGGAAGATTTTACGGCTGTTTCCGAGCCGACCATCGTTGATTCGGGAAATCTTGAAAAAGGCAAACCTTTTACCTTTACGGTTGAGGTAGAAGTGAAGCCGGAGATCGAGGCCAGGGACTACACCGGCCTGAACCTGAAAAGGGAAAAGTTGGTGGTGAATGACGAGGTTATCCACGAGCGTCTTGTTGAAATCGCCAAGGATAAAGGGACGTTGGAGGAGTCAGAACGCAAGGTGGCAGAGGAAGGGGATTTTGTCACCATCGATTTTGAAGGATTTATAGACAACAAGCCTATTGAACATGGCAAAGCCGAAGACTACACCATCGAACTGGGCAGCCAATCACTGGTTGCCGGCTTTGAGGAACAGATTGCCGGTATGGAAAAGGGGAGCGCCAAAGAGATCGAGGTTACCTTCCCGGAAAATTATACATCTCCGGAACTGGCGGGGCAAAAAGCTGTTTTCAATGTGACTCTAAAGACCATTAAAGAAAAGATCCTGCCGCAACTGAACGATGAGTTCGCCCAGCAGTTTGGTTTGGATTCATTCGTGGAATTTGTTGAAAAAATCACCGCCTCTTATGAGGATTACGAAAAAAGGCGCATTCTGGATGATTTGAAAGAGCGGATTGTCACTGCCCTGCTGGAAAAAAACCAGTTTGAAGTACCTGAAGCCCTGGTTCAGGCTCAGCTAAAACACCTTTTTGATAATTTCAAAGAACGTCTTAAAAAACAAGGTCTTACTATTGAAAAACTGGGCATGACTACGGATGATTATCAGGAAAAAAATCGGGAAAAAGCAGAACGCCAGGTGAAAGCGGCATTAATTTTGGAAGCGATTGCAGTTCAGGAAAAGCTGAGCCCCACTCCGGAAGACTGGGATAAGAAACTGGAGTTGCTGGCCAAGGATTCCAATGTGCCGCTGGAAACCGTAAAAGAGTTTTATAATAATTCCGAGCAGCGAAAAAATCTGAATTCTATTCTCCTGGAAGAGAAAGTGGTTGATTTTCTTTTGGAAAACGCCGATGTCCAGGAAGTTGACAAAAGCGAACTGGAAAAGAGCATTTAATTAAAGGTGATTGACCCATGACTCTTGTACCCATGGTGGTTGAGGAAACAGGCCGGGGCGAACGGGCTTTTGATATCTACTCCCGTTTGCTCAAAGATCGAATCGTATTTCTTGGAGGTGCCATTGAGGACCATACGGCTAACCTGATTGTTGCACAATTGCTGTTTTTGGAGTCCGAAGATCCAGATAAAGATATCTTTCTCTACATCAATTCGCCCGGTGGCGTCGTGTCCGCCGGGATGGCAATTTATGACACGATGCAATACGTCAAAGCGCCTGTTTCGACCATTTGTGTAGGCCAGGCGGCGTCCATGGGAGCAGTGCTTCTGGCTGCCGGCGAGAAAGGCAAACGTTTTGCACTCCCGAATTCCCGCATAATGATTCATCAGCCTCTCGGCGGTTTTCAGGGGCAGGCGAGTGATATCAAGATTCATGCAGAAGAAATTCTCAAATTGCGTGATAAGCTCAATCATCTTCTTGCCCAGCATACCGGGCAGAATATCGAAAAAGTCAAAGTGGATACCGAGCGGGATTTTTTCATGGCTAGCGAAGATGCCAAACGTTATGGTATCGTTGATGATATAATAAAAAGAAAAGAATAATCCTTCTGCGGAGGTAGATTCGTGGATCATAAAAATGGGCATTCGGGGCAACTGACTTGCTCTTTTTGCGGAAAAAGTCAGGACGAAGTCAAAAAGCTGATCGCGGGGCCTGCGGTTTATATCTGTGATGAATGCATAGATCTTTGTAAAGATATTATTGCCGAAGAAACCAAGCTGGAAGATTCCTCGAGCACCAAAGGAAGGCTTCCCCGGCCGGATGAAATCAAGGAAATCCTCGATGATTATGTCGTCGGTCAGGAACGTGCCAAGAAGATTCTTTCGGTGGCCGTTTATAATCATTACAAACGGGTCGAATTCTCGGAGAAAAAGTCCGACAAAAGCGAACTTGAGATCCAGAAGAGCAACATCCTGCTGCTCGGCCCCACCGGCAGTGGCAAAACCCTGCTGGCCCAAACCCTGGCCAAAGTTCTCAATGTCCCTTTTGCCATAGCCGACGCCACCAATCTGACCGAAGCCGGCTATGTCGGGGAGGACGTCGAAAATATTATTCTTAATCTTCTCCAATCAGCTGATTACGATCTTGAAAAAGCCCAGAAAGGGATTATTTATATCGACGAGATCGATAAAATCGCCCGTAAAACCGACTCGCCCTCCATTACCCGGGATGTTTCCGGGGAGGGTGTTCAGCAGGCACTGCTGAAAATAATCGAAGGGACTCTTGCCAGCGTCCCGCCCAAAGGAGGGCGAAAACACCCTCAACAGGAATTCCTCAAAGTGGATACCACCAATATCCTGTTTATCTGCGGCGGGGCTTTTTCCGGCTTGAAGGAAATCATCCTGAAGCGGACCGATTCCAAATCCATCGGTTTCGGGGCGAATGTCAAAGGCAAGAACGAAGAGCAGATCGGTCATATCCTGGCCAAGGTCGAGCCGGGAGATTTACTTAAGTACGGGCTGATCCCCGAGTTTGTCGGTCGTGTTCCCGTTATTGCCAGCCTTGAGGAGCTTGATGAAGAGGCCCTTATCGAAATTCTCAAGGAACCCAAAAACGCCCTTGTTAAGCAGTATCAGAAACTGTTCGAGATGGAGAAGGTGGATCTCAAATTCACCGATGGCGCGCTGGTAGCTATAGCCAAGGAAGCTCTCAAAAGGAAAACCGGCGCTCGTGGTCTGCGCTCCATTCTGGAAAATTCCATGCTCGATATCATGTATGACGTCCCCTCTCAGGATCGTATTAAGGAAGTGGTTATTAACGAGGACGTTATCTACAAGAACGCCAACCCCATCGTTCTTTATGATTGTGCAGAATCGGCTTAAGGTTCGAAAGAAAGCCTTCATGCCGGTGCGGAGGAGAACTTTTATTGGATAACGAATTAATGTTGGAACGATATCCCCTGTTGCCATTAAGGGATGTGGTTGTTTTTCCTTACATGGTCATACCTCTTTTCGTGGGGCGGCCGCGCTCCATTCAAGCTCTGGAAGAAGCCGTAGAAAAAGAAAAAATCGTTTTTGTCACTGCCCAGAAAGACTCGAAAATCGATGACCCCGGGCCCGAGGATATTTACGAATACGGGACCTTGGGGCAAATCGTGCAAATGCTCAAGCTGCCGGACGGTACCTTCAAAGTTTTGATGGAAGGGAAGTCGCGAGGGCGCCTGCATGAATTTGTACGTGGAGAAGAATGTTTTTACGCCGACGTTTTTCTTCTGGGGGAAACCGCTGTTGTTTCCGCTGAGACCGAAGCCTTGATGCGCAGTGTGGCCGAAGCCTTTGAGAATTATGCCAATCTCAGCAAAAAGGTGCCCAGCGAGCTGGTGGCTTCCGTGCAGGGGGCGACCGATCCGGGTCGTTTCAGCGACACGATTATCTCTCATCTTTCCGTCAAGATCACTGACAAGCAGATGATTCTCGAAACTGTCGATATCGGCAGACGCCTGGAAAAGCTTCTGCGGCTGCTGGAAAAAGAAAGCGAAATCCTCCAGATCGAGAAGAAAATTCGCACCCGTGTCAAAAATCAGGTCGAAAAAAGCCAGAAAGAGTATTATCTCAACGAGCAGATGCGGGCCATCCAGAGCGAACTGGGTGAGAAAGACGAATTCAAGAAAGAGTTCCAGGAGTTCGAGGAAAAGATAAAAACCAAAAACATGTCTCAGGAGGCGACGGAGAAAGGGCTGGCGGAGTTGCGGAAACTTAAAATGATGTCGCCCATGTCCGCCGAAGCTACGGTTGTCAGAAACTATATCGAATGGCTGATTGCGTTGCCCTGGCAGGAAAAGACCCGGGACAATCGCAACCTGGTTCGGGCCGAAAAGATTCTGGACGCCGATCATTACGGGTTGGAGAAGGTTAAGGAGAGAATTGTCGAATTTCTGGCGGTCCGAGCCCTGGTCAAAAAGATCAAGGGTCCGATACTTTGCCTGGTCGGTCCTCCCGGTGTCGGGAAAACCTCCCTGGGACGTTCCGTGGCCAGAGCTCTTGGGCGAAAGTTCGTCCGCATCTCTCTCGGCGGGGTTCGGGATGAGGCTGAGATCCGCGGTCATAGAAGGACCTATATCGGCTCCATGCCTGGGAAGATCATCCAGGGCATGCGTAAAGCCGAAGTCAAAAATCCGGTTTTCCTCCTTGATGAAGTGGATAAGATGAGTACGGATTTCCGCGGCGATCCCTCTTCGGCTTTGCTGGAGGTTCTCGACCCTGAGCAGAACTGCAACTTCGGGGATCACTTTGTCGAGGTCGACTACGACCTTTCCAATGTCCTTTTCCTGGCGACTGCTAATTCACTCCACTCCGTTCCCAAACCACTCCAGGACCGCATGGAAATTATCCGCCTGGAGGGTTACACCGAAGAGGAAAAGCTCAATATCGCCAAGCGTTATCTGGTTGTCAAACAAGCCAAGGCGCACGGTTTTTCGGGGAAAAAAATTGCCTTTTCCGATACTGCCATCCTGGAAATAATTCGCCGCTATACCCATGAAGCGGGAGTGCGCAGCCTCGAACGGGAAATCGCCAACGTTTTCAGAAAATTGGCCCGGGAGTTGGTTAAATCAGGGAAAAAAGCGGAAGCAGCTTCTTTGGATGGCACCGACATTCGAAAGTATTTGGGCATTCCCAAGTACAAGTTCGGGGTCAAGGAGGAGGGCGACTTCATTGGTGTAGCCAACGGCCTGGCCTGGACCGAGGTGGGGGGGGAATTGCTGAACGTCGAGGTTTCGGTTATGCCCGGGCAGGGAAAGTTGACGGTTACCGGCAAACTTGGTGAAGTTATGAAAGAGTCTGCTCACGCAGCTTTGAGCTATATCCGTACCCGCTGGAGCGAGCTGGGGCTGGAGGAGGATTTCTACCAGAAGATCGATATCCATATCCACGTTCCCGAAGGGGCGATACCCAAGGATGGTCCCTCGGCGGGTATTACCATGGCTACCGCTCTGGCTTCCGCCCTGACCGGCCGGGGGGTCGATCCCGACCTTGCCATGACCGGCGAAATTACCTTGCGGGGCAGGGTCCTGGAGATAGGCGGTTTGAAAGAGAAACTTCTGGCTGCCCGTCGCGCCGGCATCAAGCGGGTCCTGATTCCCCATGACAATGAAAAGGATCTCGAGGAGATTCATCCGACTGTGAAAAACGTTCTGGAGATTTTTCCCGTCTCTCACATGGATGAAGTGTTGGCCAGGTCCTTGAAAAATTTATCGGGGCATTCTTTGCCGAAAGCCCGTCCCGAGCGGTTTCCGGAAGAATCCCTCAGCCACTAAAAAAGGGGATTTGCGGCATAATATTCACTTGACACTTTTTTCAGGATTCTGATATATACTTCGAAAGTTCTTAATTTGAGACCATTTTCACCGGGAGGTGCACTGTGACAAAAGTTGAGCTGATCAATGCCATGGCCGAAAAAGCTGGACTGAGTAAAGCTGATGCTGAAAAAGCCCTCAAAGCCTTCACCGATGCCATAACGGAAGCCCTCAAAGCTGGTGATAAAGTGGCCTTGGTCGGGTTTGGTACTTTCAGTGTTGGCGAGCGGGCCGCGCGTACGGGTCAGAACCCTCAGACCGGTGAGAAAATTACCATCAAAGCCTCTAAGGCACCCAAGTTCAAAGCCGGCAAGATGCTGAAAGACGCTGTCAATTAAGTCAGTTCCTTCTTGGTTCCAGGGGCTGTAGTAGAGTTTGGTTACAACGCCGGCCTGTCACGCCGGAGGTCGCGGGTTCGAGTCCCGTCAGCCCCGCCATTCAATGGGCGAATAGCTCAGCTGGGAGAGCATCGGCCTTACAAGCCGAGGGTCACAGGTTCGAGCCCTGTTTCGCCCACCATTTTCGAAAAACATGCAGTTCAGGCCAATGTTATGGCGGAAATTGCATAAACAATTAAAGGCGACTCCCAACGGGTCGCCTTTAATTGTTTTTAACCGCCAAACATGTTATTGAATTAAACTAATCTTAATCTGTGGGGCTTTTGGGCCATTACTGATGGCATGCCATTTCAAACCGTGCCCGCTTCCGCTTTTACGATGTACGGCAAGCTGTGCTGCAAAGCCTCCCCCGGTGGTTTGATCTGGCCCAGAAATGGCTTGCCTATCGAGAAAGCCGCATGAATAAAACGGGCTTGACTGCCACCCACCGGACGCCAGACAGTCTTTCCATGAGCACGGCAAGTCCATTGGACCTAACAGTTACAGTAATTTTTCCCCTGATACGCTATACTGTTTCAATATCGACCCTATATTGGCATTCCGTTTGAAAATTCCACTATGGCGATCTATCTATGTAAAATTGGCACTTCCGACGGCCAGGTTCTGGAAAAAGAATTTGAATCAGCCAGTTCGGTTATTCTGAAAAAGAATCTGGAAGACCAGGGGTTCTATGTTTTTCAGATAAAAAAACGGTTTTTATCGTCAGTTTCTCTCCCAAGGTTTTTTTTAAAGCGTTACTCTGAACGTCAGTTTCTCTCCTTCAACCAGGCCATGCTGGTCCTGATCCGTTCCGGTCTGCCGGTGGTACAAGCCCTGGATGCGATTATCGAACGCCTGGAGGTGAAACAACAACAGGCCATTTTTCAGGATATCCGCAACGACATTAAAGGGGGAACGGCTATTTCCGAGGCATTCGGCAAATTTCCCGAACTTTTTCCGCCTCTCTACATCGCCTCGCTGAAAGCGGGTGAAAAGACCGGTGAAATCCCCCTTGTTCTGGAGAGGTATATCATTTACCAGAAAAAGGTCGAAGAGGTTCGGCAGGCTATCAAAAAAGCCTCATTCTATCCTCTTTGTCTTTTTTCCTTTGCGCTTCTGGTGTTCGTTTTTCTGCTGGTTTTTGTCATCCCCCGTTTCAGTCAGATCTATGCCGACTCCCAGGTTGTGCTTCCCTGGGTAACCCGGGCTCTTGTCACTCTGGCCGAGAGTTTCAGTTATGGTTTGCCCCTGGTCATTCCAGGCCTGATTGCCATCTTTTTGGCCTTTCGGATGTTTTTGAAAACGGAGCGTGGACGTTTCCTGTTCGACCATAAAAAATTTTCTTTGCCCCTGATCGGAAATTTATCCCTCGAATATGCTCTGGGACGTTTCTGCCGTACTCTGGCGACAACCCTCAACAGTGGGATTCCGATTGTGCCGGCTCTTCAGATGTCGGTCGGTACCCTGGGAAACATGTTTCTGGAAGCCGAGTTTAATCAGGCCATTCGCCAGGTCAAGGAAGGAGGCTCCATCCCCCAGGTGTTTGGAAAACTTGGGGTGTTTTCGAGCATAACCCTTTCCATGATTGCGGCGGGAGAAAAAACCGGTTCCCTGGCGGAAATGCTCCTCAACGTTGCCGAATATTATGAAATGGAAACAGCCCGGCAGATGGACCGTCTTTCTACACTGTTTGAGCCGCTCCTGATAATATTTGTTGGTGTTATTATCGGTGGAATTATCATTGCAATGTATATCCCTATTTTTCAAATGGCCGGGACGGTGCGCTGAGGTTTGACACTGAAAAGGTATTGGTATGAAGTTCGAACACCGCAAAATCGGTGAAATTTTGGTGGATATGGGGGCTTTGGAGCCCTCTGAGGTCGATTTCATTCTTCAGCGCATGGAAGAGAAGGATGGCCGGTTCGGGGAAATTGGAGTGGAGGAGGGTCTTCTTGACCAGGAGGCCCTGGCACAGGCCCTGGCTAAACAGTTTCAGCTTCCATTTGTGGACCTGAAAGGTTTTGTCCCGGACCGGGAACTGCTTGCTACTTTGCCTGTTGGTTTTCCGCGACAATATAATTTTCTCCCTTTGGGCCAGAAAAACGACAAGCTGGTAATAGCAGTTTCCGACCCTACGGATGTCAGTCGCTACGATAACCTTGAATATCATCTCCGCACCCAGCTGGATATTCAGGTGGCTTCACAGACTGAAATATCCCGGCTGCTCGAACAGGATCCGGAAGCCAAAGGGGTCCTGAAGGAAGCTTCCCGGGATCTCAAACTGCAACTTGTCAAAGAGACGGACAAGGGCGAGGAAGTGCTTTCCATCGACAAACTGACCACGGATTCGAGCCCGATCATCCGCCTTATCGACTCCACCCTTTTCGACGCTCTCGAAAAGCGCGCCAGCGACATCCATATAGAAACCACCGACGAAGGGGTGGTCATCAAATACCGTATCGACGGTGTTCTTTACAGCGCCACCGATCCGGTTGACGGTAGATTCCAGGGGCCGATCATCTCGCGAATAAAAGTCATGAGCGAACTTGACATTTCGGAGAGAAGGATTCCCCAGGATGGCCGCTTCAAGGTTCGCCTCGGCAAAAAATCCATCGATTTCAGGGTTTCCATAATGCCGAGCATTTTCGGGGAAGACGCCGTTATCCGAATTCTGGACAAACAGGCGATTGCCTCAGACCTGAAAGGGCTGTCACTGAATTCCCTCGGCTTC
>Ga0068713_1001000_pt1 | contig 42971 bp, 40 predicted proteins | sample MTBAKSrepl2MetaG_FD_62223 | JGI IMG/M metagenome (GOLD analysis project Ga0068713, IMG submission 62223) | Enrichment culture microbial communities om Arthur Kill intertidal strait, New Jersey, USA, that are MTBE-degrading - MTBE-AKS2 (Arthur... | ecosystem: Environmental > Aquatic > Marine >... | reverse complement strand
AACTATTCTTTGCCAAATCAATACCGATTACGCTAACCTTACTCATGGGATGGCCTCCTTCATGGGTTTTTGTCTACGCCATGATACCCCTTCGAGAGGGGCTGGGCCATCCCATCACTGCTATATACGGGAAAGAACCTGATTCGAAAAAGTACAGAAGCGGAACAGGCCCTCCCTTCCCGGCGAGACGCCACGGCGCATCAAGCTGGCTGCCTCGACTTGCTCAACTTCTTGGCGAAGTTACACGGGAAATTGCCCAATAATTGGGCGGAGCAGGTCCCGCGAGTCCCTGGTTGCAGCCTGTCGGCACCGGCACGCTTTTTGCTCCTCCTTAATGTATGCCCGGCTTCTTAAGGGATGTGTTTTCTTTGACTCTTCCGAAATATCCGGAACGCACTGTGAGGAATGGCCCTTCATGTATATGAGCAGGCTGGTGGTTCGTAAGGAATCCGCATTTCTGTTGGCCCACAGGAATCCGTACCTACTGCATCAAATGATCTGGAGCCTTTTCGGCGACAACCCCGGACGCAAACGGGACTTCCTGTATCGAGTGGTGGATCAGGTGCCCCGGGTGTATTTTCTCGCGGTATCCGAACGTCCTCCCCACGATACCGAATCATTATGGCATATAGAGACCCGGAGATACGATCCGTTTATCGAGAAGGGGCAACGGTATGAGTTTTCGCTCCGGGCAAACCCGGTGAGAACGGGAAGGAACCGCAACGGTCGCCACGCCCGCTTTGACGTGGTCATGGACGCATACCTGCGTTGTACGAAGAGACATCGGTCTGCATCGAGCCATGCGGCAGAACAGAAGTTGATTCGGGAAGCCGGCCTGCGATGGCTCACCCGCCGATCCCCCAAGTTGGGGATCTCTTTCCGCCCCGAGGAAGTCGTGGTGGGCGGATATCGCAAACATCCTTTCACCAAGGGTTCCCATGAGGTTACTGTGGCCACGTTGGACTTCCGGGGCATCTTATCGGTGGAAGACCCGCAATGTCTCACGCATGCGCTCTATCACGGAATCGGCCCGGCCAAAGCTTTCGGTTGCGGGCTGCTCCTCCTCCGGTTGCTCTGAGTCCTGTCAGCCTGTTGATAGACCGTGTTGCGGGCAGGCCTCCCATGCCCGTGCAACACTTCATGTCGACCTTGCGGCTCGCGTTCATTCCGGACCATTTTCGGCTTTGTATCCCTCCCGGCGGAGCATGTAACCGGCTTCACGGAGTCTGCCCTGTCTTTCCATAGCGTGCGCCGCCGGAATTGAAGGCGGAGCGGGATCCCAAGACACGGTGCATCGCCATGGAGGAGCACGCTTTCGAAGGTCCTTCATTCCCCGGGGTCCCGGCTGAGTTTCCCGAATTCCAAAGGCGGCCACCCGAACCGTTTCCCTCGATCCCCTCTGAGGATGATACTTCAGCAGTGATGAAAAACAGCATTTCGGACAGGCTGTTCAAAAACGATGACATGCAAGGCGCGCGAATCCTGAAGAATGAGGCGTACAACCGGTACGCCGGAATGACGAAGGATGAAGCGTCACGCCAAAGGCGTGAAAGCAGATCGCGTTTTTCAACAGCCTGTTATAAGATCTGGAAAAGCACCAATTCCTGTGGCAGACTGGGCGCGGATCGAGGGGGCTCAGGCTTTGGATGCGTTTTCTCCGATCATGGATGACGGCAGGTTCCTCCGTTGCGCGTTCCGCCGCGGCGGAGCATCCTCGGATTCAAGACACCCTGCGAGAGCTGAACCATGGAAATCAAGATCCCGGAAAAAGCACAGCTGCTGATGCGGCTTCGGGAAGGGGGATTCAAGGTACCTCCCTTTGTGTACCTTCCCGCCGAGGACTTTCGCCGACAGCGGCTGGATGTATTGAAAGCCTTCACCGAACAGCACTGCACCGACTATAAAGTAATCGCCCGGAGTGCTCATCCTATGGAAGACTTCTACCGGGGAGGAACGTTCGAGTCGCTGGAGACGCACGCGGATATTCTGGGTATCACCTATGCCCGGCAGAAAATCGTGACTTCCGCGCGTACCGCGAAACGCCTTTCCATCCTGCGACAACAGAAATTCAACGGGGCTCCGGCCATCGATGAAGAAGAGATGGGTCTCATCGTCATGCCGTTCATCGAAGGCCGAAATATCATGGCCAAGGTACTGGGCAATTCGTGGGAATTCGGGTACTGCGGGGAACGAAGGCACAAAGTGCGGCTCGAACCGTCCATCACCCGGACCCCTCATGACGCCCGGCTTCTTCAAGTATCCCAGAAAATTCAGGACTACCTGGGGTTTGCTTGCGAGATCGAGTACATCCTTTCGGAAGAAGGGGAACTGTATGTGGTACAGGCCAAAGATATATCCCACATCGAAACACTGGAAGTGAGGGAAAGCGAGCGGTCCGTGCAGATGGACGGAATCCGCAGGATCCGCAAACGGCGGAACTACAGGGAACGACCCATGTATGTCATGGACAACAAGGAATTCTATCTGAGTCTCATCGGCGCATGTGAAGATTTGGTCCACGGTATGTCCGGGGCGGAATCGAGCCTGGACGACATTCTAAATCTCATCACCGCCTACGAGTCGGAACTCGAGGATTTCGCCCTGAAGCACGAGCGTTTCGGCGTCCTGGGTCTTTCCATTCGCGTTCCCGAAGCTCTGTACCAGATCGCCAATCATTACCTGGATGAGACGCCGGACCTCCAGAAAGAGCTTTCCGCGGCCTTGAACCGGAACATGTACAAGATCGACCATTTCTTGTCCGAAGCGGATACGTTGATCGCCAAGGAACGGATCCGGATTCAGTTGTGCAGTCACGAGGCCTATGGAATCGATACGGTGCGCAACCCCATCTGGTCCGTGTACTGGCACGCGGAAAAGCACTCGGACAAGGTGAAGGAACTCAAACGGGTGGGGTTCAGGACAGGCGATACCGTGGGAGTGGACATCGATCCCGAAGACAAACCCACCGTATACCGGCTCTAGAGCAAAGCAACCGGATAACCTCTCTATCAGCCCATTGATACCCGGTATTGCGGGCAGGCCGGTACACAACGGCGAGATGCAAGCCGCGCCTTCGGCCACGCTTTTGCGGCGTGGCGAATGTTGAACGTAGGGATCGATCAGCCCCTATCGGCCGGGGTCAATGGGGACCGTAACCACGGGGACGGGGGAATTCTTGACCACCTTCTCCGCCACACTGCCGAAGTGGAACTTTCCTTTTCGTCCATGGCTGGCCATCACCACCATGTCCACCTGCTCTTGCGCAATAAGCTTGAGAATCTCGCCGGCCGGATCGCCCATGGCGATGTGCTTGATATACAGCGGGCATCCCTGAAGATACTGCCTGCAAATTTCTTCGAGCCGTTTCTGAGCCGTGGACCTTTCCCATTCCTGTATCTTTTCGATATGGGACCGATCGAACTCACCATACCAGGGTTCATGATACCCGAGTTCAGGGATTACATACAGGACATGCACCTCGGTCTGGTATTTTTCGGTCAGGGACGTAACGTAAGGCAGCGCTTTGGCCGCATTATCCGAGAAATCCGTGGGCCAGAGTATCTTTTTCATCGTTTTCGCTTCCATCCGATAACCTCCTCCATCATCGTTCCATGGCAACTGTCGCTTCACTACCGTATGCTCATCATTCGTGGGCTTTTGTAAAGGCCTCCCGGGTCTCAACGGAGGAACACGGCCCTTCATCCATCACAGGCGACGAGGAGAAGCCCTGCGGCGGGTGAATGATTCCAGGACCTCGCGGAGTCAGAAGAGCTCTACGGGTAGGTCCATGTGGGGCGCATGTTTGAAGCCCAGAACCGCCTTCACTCGCACAATCACCCGGCTTTGGACCTGAGGCAAGGCCTCTTTGGTCTCCAGGCTCGGTGAATAGCCGTCCATCACGGATATATCCTCCACACTCCGCGCCTGTCCCAAAATCTGGTACCCTATATCCGGTTCGGGATCCCATACCAGCAGGGAAACATGGGAGTTTACACTCAGGTTGGTCCTGGTTGCCGGGCAGAACCATGCGGAAACGGCGATCTCCCCCGACTGGGTAGCCTCGATTCGCCCCGCCGCGGCAATGTGAGGCAATCCTTCCCGATCCGCAGTGGCCACGAAGACGTGCCCCACCTTCAAGGCCAACGCCACGGCATCCTTCAGCGATTGCGGATTCATGGGACCCTCCACGGCTTTGTCTTCAACCTCCAGGGCGCACGGCCTTTCTTCCGTTGAGCATCCTCAACGGCGTCTCTCCGCACAACAGTGTATAAATCATTCAGTCGGGCAGCTTCTTAGGACCTTTCCATTTACGAAAGCGCTCCAATTCCATATCCAGCGTCCCCACCACAGAGAAACACTCATGAGAGGCCGCCAGAGATTTGTACATCTCAATGGCCGTCAAGGCAAGCTTGTCTTGTCCCCGCAGGATAAACACCGGCTCATCCTTCGCCAATTTCGGGATGGAAACGTCTCCATACTTTCCGGAAAACGCCATGGCAGCCTCCTTACTTACGCTTAAAACATAGTCCTTCAGACCGTCGGGTTTCTCCAAACCCGGTCCCAGCCCCGAATATAGAACAGAGATGGCAGGAGATCAATGAGTCCGCGGCGTTCCCGCACAACCATGGCTGAACGTCCGAGTCAGGAGCTTTGGTACAAGGCCAAGGGATCCTGAGGAAAGAATCGCGACCGGGTTGTATTTCGGCAACGAAGAATAGACCGGCACGCCTCGGCGCGGTCCGGATCGTATGGCGCACCGGCCTGTCATAGGCGGCTGTATGGATGCGCCCGGATGGTCCATATACTCGAGGGAAAATCCGCTTGCAGTTTTTCATAGGCCTCCTTGAGGGGTGTAGGCACAACTACCAGTTTATACCTCACGACTCCCCGGAGGTAGATCACTTCCGGCATAATCGCACTGTCCGGATGGTCCAGCAGTATGTCGTTCAGTTTGGACAGGGCCTCATTGAGAAGATCCCGGTTTAAGAAGCTCTTGGCCATACCTAAGAGCACCCAGGGAATCCATTCCTCGGGAGGCAGATATCCCATCATCCGGTCGTGCTCCGTCCCTTCATGATCCAAGAGGACTAGACTGGGCGACCATTTTATCCGGAAGTCATCGGTCCCGGTTCCGTCACTCACGACCCTTCGCAGAGGGATCAATCGAGTTTCCATGAAGCGCACTACCCGTTCATCGGAATGGGTCGTGGAATCCATTTGTCGGCAGGCAATGGATTCGGCATCGTGTGCATATACCAGCACGTGTTTTCCCTCTTCGGCGGCCTTCGTTAAAGCGGTTTCCACATCGGTCATCCATTGAATTTTCATGCGCGTGTTCCTCCCTCTCGCGGTTGAGCAAGTACCTCACGACAAAGCACCATGTATGCATATTCAAGATCGATGAGTTCGTCGAAAAACCGGGTCTCGACAGGCTGAACACAGATGATGAGATGCAGGACCCCCGAATCCCCGAGCATGAAGCCTGCACGGGATACACAAACAGAAAGGAAGGCCCGCAAGCCTATGTTTCATGTTTTTCAGCCTCCCGTTGTACGGGATGGGACTCACAGGGCCTGTCTCCTGGATTCCGCCAAGTCCCGTCTTTTCCGCTCGAATTCGTCCCGGTCGATTTCGCCCCGCGCATAGCGTTCTTCGAGAATTTCCATGGCCTTGAAGGTGTCAGTGGAAACCGGCTCCGGCTTCTTCGCAGCTCGAACGAGCCATCTCACGAATACAATAATGCCTATGAATAAGGCCAAGTACAAGATAAAGGACATCAACGGGCCGAGCCATCCCATACGCCAGGGATCCCATTCCGTAGCCCATCCGCCCCGCATGGGTCCCTGGATCAGCGCGGCGTTGGTCTCTTCCATCCAGAAAACGGCAAGTCCTGCCCGAAAACCTCTTCCCTCGCTTGGTGACGCAATCATGGTTCCTCCGCAAATCACCGCTATGCCCCGATTTCGAAACACCCATTCTGAAAGCGATATGGCCTTGAAAACCCGCCGGTCGGCGCGTCCTTCAACGACCGCCGGAATGGGCGGTCGAGACAGGCGGCATGTTCGGACAAGCGATGAGGGGGCTTCCTGCAGGTGCGTCTCATCATGCAGGATCCACACGCGAGGCATTTCATTGGTTTCATGCGGCTGCCCACAACACGTTCCAACACGGGCCGTCCATCTCCTATTTCGTGGAAAGGGATTTCAAATACTCGTTGCGATAGAAATCGCACTGCGCGTTGATCACGCATTCCGGGCATTTGGGTTTTCTGGCCGTACACGTTAGACGGCCGTGCCATATGAGTTGATCGGATACGCGAGTCCACAACTCTCGGGAAAACAGCTTCATGAGATCGCGTTCCACTTTCTCCGGATCCTTGTTCCTGGAAAGACCCAGACGGTTGGAAACCCTCAGCACATGAGTGTCCACCACCACTCCCGGTACTCCGAAAGCCTCGCCCAAAATCAAGTTGGCCGTTTTACGGCCTACGCCGGGGAGCTTCACCAATTCCTCCAGGGTATCGGGAACGCGCCCCCCGTGTCGATTCACCAACTCGGTGGCGCATTGTTTGAGGTTTCCGGCCTTGTTCCGGTAAAAGCCCGTTGGGCGGACGGCTTCCTCCAACTCCTGCAAAGAAGCCTGAACCATGTGTTCCGGCCCCGGATACTTCCTGAACAGGCTTGCGGTCACCTGGTTCACCCGTTCATCGGTACATTGCGCCGACAGTACCGCGGCCACAAGCAATTGCCAGGGACCGTCAAAGGTTAAAGCGCATCGGGCGTCCGGATAGGCCCGGTTCAGCCGGTCCGTGATCCATTGGGCTCGCTGCTTCAATTCCATGCACACCTCCTTCGCATAGCGGCCGACAATCACGGCGGTTTCCTCGCTTTTCCCCGCATTTCGTTCATAGGCGCCGACCGGTCTTGAAGCGGGTCGGCATTCCTGATACAAGACAGAGGCCGCAAGTATGCGCCTGAATGTTGCTTGCCTGCGCCGACGGAGTTTGTCGAAGGTCGCCGGCCGTAACTGCCTCACCCGAACCCCGGGATCCTATGATATACGAAACCCTTCTTATCCTCATTACGGTACTGATCATTTACACTTCTTTCGAGCCGCCGTCCACAATGGAAATCCACGTCGCCGCCACGGGTGGTTTATCTCTTCTCCTGTTTTGTGCGTATGCTGTTGCGGTCCGGATCCGGTTCCACCTCATCGTGCATCGTGTGAGGACGGCTTCTCTAAGTATCGCGGCGGCCCAAACGGTTTACCGTCGATCCGTTACGATGTTTTCGATCCTGGCCGTGTTCTGTTTCGCCGTTCACGTGTACCTTCTCAATCTCAAAGCTCTGTTGGACACCATACCGGGATTCCAACGATTTTCCACGCTTTCCGGCCTCATGGCCCTGTCCGTGTTCTTCGGGTACCTGATTTCGGTTCTGTGGGCCGCCTATCCTGTTTCGAAGGAAGTATTCGGAACGGAATGGGGCCGCTTCCGGTTCATCATGGCTCGCCTGAGGATTTACGGCTCCTTCCTGGTTCCATGGTTTGTTCTGTCCTGGCTTTCCGATCTCTTCGACTTCTGGTCCATCGATCTGTTGCATCAGTGGGGTGGTCTCACTCGGGAAATCGTGCTGTTCAGCGGCGTGCTCGCCGGGTTCGCCGTGTTCGCACCCGTCGTCATCCGGGTGTTCTGGGGACTGAAGCCCCTATCTCCAGGTCCGGATCGAAGCCTCATAGAAGAGGTATGTATCCGCAACCGATTCACGTACCGGGATATCACACTCTGGCCTCTCTTCGAAAAGGAAGTGATTACGGCAGGCGTCATGGGTCTCATAGGCCGCTTTCGATACATCCTCATCAGTCCTCCGCTCTTGTCCCTGCTGAATCGGGAAGAGCTCGCGGGGGTTATCGTTCACGAAATAGGACACATCAAGAAATACCACATGGTGTTCTATTTGCTGTTTCTCCTCGGGTATCTGGTTTTCGCGTATCCCCTGTTCACCCTCCTGAGTTTCGCTCTTGCCTACACAAACGCATTCCATCGTTTCTTCATATCCGGGGGCGACTCAGACCCGATCAGGGTTTCCATAGCCGCCGGCCTGGTACTCGTAGGGGGATTTGTCGTCTACTTTCGTTTCGTGTTCGGGTTCTTTATGAGAAACTTCGAACGTCAGGCGGACCTGTACAGCTTGGAGCGGATCGGCCGAAGCGAGCCTCTGGTGCGAAGCCTCGAGAAGATCGCCCTCTGGAGCGGTTCTCCCCGAGACACCCCTTCCTGGCATCATTTCAGCATCCGGGAACGGGTGGAAATGCTCCTGAAAGCGGATCGAAATCCCGAACTCATTCGCCTTCACGACCACCGGGTTCGGCGTATTCTCGTTCTCTATCTCGCTATGGCGGTTTTTGCGGGAGCGGGAGCCGGTGTTCTGGAACACCCGTCCGTGAGGCAATCCATGGAGCACCACCTTCTGGAAAACCTGTTCGTAACCCGTGTAGAGCGAAACCCTCACGACGCTTCCGCCCGCTTTCTTCTGGGCGCCTTCTATCTTGAAACGGAGAAGTACGGGAAGGCCGAGGAACTGCTGTCCGAAGCCCTTTCCATGGACCCCGACAACGCCGACATCCTCAATAATCTGGCCTGGCTTTACGCTACGTCGCCGGATCCCGACACCCGAAACGAACAGGAGGCGGTCCACCTGGCGGAACGCGCAGCTCGGCTCCAACCCGCCCCCCATATCCTGGACACACTGGCCGAAGCCTACTACCGGGCCAACCGCTACCGAGAAGCCGTTGAAACCGCGGAACGTATCCCTCTTTCATCACTCGAGGGCCCGGATCGTTCCCATTTCGAGGCGCAACTGGAAAAATTCCGGGAAGCCCTTTTCTCAAACGATTCCCATCCCGAAACTCCCTGAGCCTTTTCTTCGAATTCTCCACTCCCGCGCCCGATTCCTTCCTATTCTCATGAAACTTTCCGGCGCGGGATCGGATTCCTCCGCATCCAGCCGCCCTGAACGTATCACCGGAAACCGCCTCCGCCTCCGAGGAAATGAGTGCACAGGCCGAACAACTCAAAACCCTGGTGGATGAGATGATGGGGCTTGTGGGCGGCGAACGCGGCGGTGATTCCAAGCAATCGGATTCTCCGGCGGTATCGTTTCCCCGGAAACGAGGATCTTCAACCGGAACTCGAGCATCCGGGTTCTCCGCAGGGAAAAAAGGAAGCACACGATCTTTGAAGGAAGTAAAACCCGAGGACGAGATCCCCTTGAACGACAAGAGTCTGGATACGTTCTGACGGAGGATGCCCGCAAGCCCTGCGCGGCCGGCCAGGAACATGACATGATTCGCCGTCGAGCGGTACGGCGGCTTGCGGGAAACAGGAATGAAGCGCAATCGTCTGCATCGCGTTCTTTCCCGATCCCCCCGGATGCGTCCCCGCCGTCTTCCGGAACGGCTCCCCTCCCGGCGGCGCACCGAAATCCCGCCGTCGGAGGGGGCCGCCCCCCAAAAAGGCGGCCTCGACCGGACGGTTACTTCGCCACACCCGTCATGACACTGGAATCGTTGGGACCGCGAAACCCGAGTCTCTTGATTTGACTTACTCCCGCCGCTTCCAGCATTCCGCGGATCTCCCCTTCCGAATAGGATTGGCCCCGCTCCGTATTCAGGAGCATGTTCAGGGAAAACACGGCGGGAAACAAGGGTCGATCCTTGGAATCTTCCAGGATGAAATCGTGGATCAGAATCACCCCGCCGGGTTCCAGGACGGAGACGGCCTTGCGGATGAGATCCCCGCAAAATTCAGGACCTTCCCCATGGAGTATATGAGAAAGCCATGCCACATCGTACCGTCCCGGCAAATCCTGTTTCGTAAAATCTCCGCCGATGAATTCGATGCGATCCGAAAGCCCGAAGCTTTCAATGGTTCGGGCCGCAAAGAAACGGGATGACGGCAGATCGAACACGCGGGCTTTCAGGTTTGGGTACGCCAGGCAAAAATGGATGGCATACGTTCCCGGCCCACCCCCCAGATCGAGCAGGCGGGTCCTTCCGGACAAATCGATGACGGGTGCAAGACGCGGTGCGATTCCCATGGCCAGGTTGAACATACCCATGAGGAAGGCTTCCCGCTCCTGCGCTTCTCCATGGGACCGTGTTTGCGGAGGTTTGCCCGACGCCACCGCTTCCGGAAGTTTGGACCACGCATCCACCAGATGGTGGTGGTGCAGGATCATATATCCCACGTATTCCCGGGATCCCTTGTTCAGATACGTCCCGCTCAGGGGCGTGTTGCCGTAACGCGGACCGCTCTTCTCAAGAAGTCCCATGGCCGCCAAGGCGTTCAGCAACATGACCAGAGCTCTCTCATCGACACCCAAATCCTTTGCGAGTTCGGCTCCGGTGGCGTACTCATTCCCGATCCGCGTGAAAACATCCAGCCGTACACCCGCGTGCAGGGTACACGAACGCCAATAGGCGCCCGATATCTCCAGCAGGGGCCCCGAATTCAAAGCAGGCACATTCATGGATTCGTTCCCTCCCGATTATTGAAACCGCCATTGCCGCATGGAGCAGACCACCGAACCTTCCTTCCAGGGTACGAAAAGCCGGATTCCGGCGAATTTCCCGGAGAAACGGGATCTTTCAGGAATCCAGTCCCATTCCCTTCAGAATCTCGTCCACACGGCAGTGCCGCTCCACGTGGCGAGCCAATCGATCGTAATGGTGAAAACGATTCAGCCGTCCCTTTCCGGAACGGCGCGTCTTGAGTCCTTTGCGTTCCCGGAGATGGTTCAACAGGCGAGTCCGGAGCCCGGGCTTATCGAGAAGTCCATGGACGTAACATCCCGCAATGCGGCCGTCCTGTGAAACATGGCCGTCCTCCCAATCCTTGGAACTCCCCGGAGATCTTAGAGTCAGCAGAGATCGCACCGCAGTCCCCTGGGCGCGGGTTCTGCCCATATGTATTTCGTACCCTTGCACCGGCTCCCCCGTTTCCCGATGGGTCCCCACAACTCTCCGGACGATCTTGGTTCCTTCGAGGGTCGTCTCTACGGGCAGTAATCCCAACCCCCGCACTTGTTTTCGAGGAGACTCCACACCCAGGGGATCAAAAATCTCGTTCCCCAACAATTGATATCCCCCGCAAATGCCCAGGATTTCGCCTCGGAACCCCCGTATACCCTCGGAAAAACCCTCCCGTTCGAGCCACACGGCGTCCTCGACCACATTCTTGGTTCCGGGGAGGATCAACCAGTCGTATCCCGACAAGTCCCGGGGATGATGCAGGTAATGAACTTCGACATCGGGTTCCTGTTCCAGGATCTCCAGGTCCGTGAAATTGGATATGCCGGGAAGTCGAATCACGGCGACATTCAACTTCCCGGATGAAGGCATGGCCGGAGGTCGTTTGTCCACCTGCACCGCAACGGAATCTTCCGAATCCACATGAATGTCCGTGTAGAAAGGGATCAAGCCGAATACGGGCTTCCGCGTCTTTCGTTCGATATAGTCCATGCCCGATTCAAACAGCGCCGCATCGCCGCGAAACTTGTTGATGATGGTTCCCAGGGTCCTTTGTTTCTCGGAAGATGTCATCAGAACCATACTCCCGATGATTTGGGCGAAAACACCGCCCCGATCGATATCCGCCACGAGTACGCAGGGGGCGTCCACCCATCCGGCCATGGCGAAATTCACCAGATCGTTTCGCTTCAGATTCATTTCACAACAACTACCCGCACCTTCCATGACGATCACATCGTACTGATCCGCCAGGAAGTGATAGGACTCCAGGACTTTTTCACGAAGTTTCCGTTTGTACCGATGGTATTCCGCCGCATCCATCTGGCCGAATACACGACCCTGGAGCACGATCTGAGCCCCGAGTCCCGAGGAAGGTTTGAGCAGAACCGGATTCATGTGCACCGAAGGGAGTGTTCCCGCGGCTTCGGCCTGGACGATCTGTGCGCGACCGATTTCCCCTCCTTCCATGGTGACAAAGGAGTTGTTGGACATATTCTGAGCCTTGAACGGAGCGACGGCGTACCCGCGGTTCTTGAGAATACGGCAGAAAGCGGCCGCCAGGATGGATTTCCCCACATCCGATCCCGTACCCAGAAACATCACGTTCTTGACGCGGTTTATCATGATTTCCTCATGGTTTCAACAGCAGTTCCATGTCCACCCGATCCTGAAACCGTTTGACGCGCACCTCCCCCGTGTCGATGCGGGCGACCAAAGGGTCTTCCCTGGCGGACGTAACCATCCACTGGGTATGATCCGTAGGAGGACAGGCCACCACGGCCCACCCATATCCCGCGGCGGCGAGATGGACGAAATCGAAGGTCCGGCAACAAAGGACTTCCTTCTTACTTTCTTCCAGATACTCCCCCGATCCCATGAGCAGGTCCGTACCCAGTTTGGACAAGCCGACGGACATCTCCGGTTGAAGCAACTCTTCCACGGACACCGCCGCTACGCGGGCCGTCGCCACGTCAACCCGCTCGGGAAAAGAACACGACCCGTCGCATGCATCGCCGCGCCTGCCGTAATGAGTGTCGGGGCGTTCAGCGGGAGCCGCCCCGGGGCGGATTCGAAACAAAAACCGGGCGCGGCGACGCCGGCCTCTCTGTTCCCAACCACCGAATATCGTCATATTCCTGCGGGAAGCCAGCTTATGCAAGCGATCCAACAGCTCACTGTGAAGCCCGTCTCCTGTAAAGGCGCACAAGGGCGCCGGCAACACCATTGCTTTCACGGATGACGGCAGTGCCGCCGTTTTCCGGTGGATCTCCGCCAACACATCGGAAAAGGAGGCGGACAGACCGCTCAGGGGCACGGCTCCGATGTCCATGGGACCGGGAGAGGGAAGGGTATAGAACGAGGTCAGGTCCCGAACCGAGCGCAAGTCCAGATACACGGAGTGATACATGACCGGCCGGCGGGCGTTTCGGAGCGACCTCAACCCCGAAGGCCGAATTCTCCCGTTGGAAAGGGGAAGGTCGTGCAGGTACAGGGCCGTCGTGGGAGATCCCTTTTCCATCAGAACTTCCCCTTCCGGGCCATACAACCCGGAATGGGCATTGCGGGAGTCCAGGTTGGGTTCTTCCCCGGCTCGATTACACACGGCCACAAACAAGTGGTTTTCACCGGCCCGGGCGCGCCAGATGCGCCTTGGATCCAGCCCCGACGCAGGCCAGTTGGCGGGCACTAGAATCAGATCCGCCCCCCGGAGGGCCGTAGTGCGCGGAATAAGACCGTGATAGACATCCGAACAGACAAGCAATCCCAAACGCCCCCAGGGCGAAGGCGTCACATTCCTTTGATACGATCCTCCGGGGCAGGCCCAACGGATCTCCGTGTTGATCTTGCGATAGCGCAGGGCCAAATGGCCCCGGGGATCCAGAAGGACTGCGCTGTTGAAGAACATGCCCGTCCTGGGACAGCGTTCGGCTATGCCCAATGCCAGGTACACACCGTATCGGGCCGCCAAGTCCGCAAAGACGCGGGTGCTGGGACCCGGTACCGGCTCCACGTGAGCCGCCACGTCCTCCCTATCCTGAAACCCGTACCCCGTGGTCGCCAGTTCCGTGTTCAGCAGGATTTGAGCGCCTTGGGAAGCCGCTTCCCGGTTCAGCTCCAGCAAGGCCTTCACGTTCTTTTCTTTGCACCGGTGTTCCGGGGCGAAGTGAATCCAGGCCATTCGTAGGAAGGGTAATTCGCTCACGAAGCATCCGCCCAAATGCCGAAGAAGCGGGAAGCGTTTTCAAAGCCGACGCGCCGCTTCTCCGTGTCGGACAGCAGATCCGAATGGCGAAACAAGCGAACCTCGTCCTCGTAAAACTCCCGGTTGGAGTCGGTATTCGCCATGAGACGGGAAATCACCTCCGGATACTGGCCGAGCATATCCGACACGTCTTGACCGGAACACTTGACGGGAGACAGGGTCACTCCGATTCGGAAGTCCGTCGAAATCACCAGGCTCAACGTCTCGGGGGTGACATGGTCCACGACGATGCGGGAAGGGTCCAGAGAAGTCTCATCGAGAATTTCAGTGATGCGCCGAGTCACTTTCGCCTTGTTGTTCCGTGGAGTATGCACACAGACCGTCTTGTGGGGAAAGGAACGGACCGCCGACAATTGGCGCCGGAACATGTCTTCTTCCCTGTCTGAAAGGGTCTCCAAGCCGATTTCCCCAACTCCCAGACAATAGGGATCCCGGAAAAAATCTTTGAAGGTTTTCCAAAGAAAGCGATCCGTTGCCTCGTTTGGAAGGGTATCGGGAGGGATACAGCGGGGATGAATGCCTATGACGTAATAGGCTGCAAGACCTCGGCTTCGGAGCCCGTGAATCAGTCGAGCATGAGCCTCCAGATATCCCAGAACACCCGGAAGGCTCTTCGCCCCTTCACAAAACGCCCATGACACAGGGATCACCCGCCGTTCCATCATCCACGGAATCCGACTCGGCGCTCCCTCCAGAACCCGATCCAGATGCACATGGGAATCGATGATCCATTCAGGCTCCATCATGACGCGGCAGGTAACTCGATCACATGGTTGAAGGTGCGTTTGAACCCTGCGGGGTTCGATCTCCGTCTCACGGACTCCCTTTCGCCAGGCCCTGAAGTTCCAGCAGACGTTCAGGACGAATCCGCTTCCAGGGCGAATCCGCTCCATCCACTGAAAGCCCTTTCGAAGCCGTCGTCGCGTTGGGCAGATTGAAGATCTCGTTTATCGGAAAGCTGGCCGAAGTGGTCTGTGCGTTTCCCACCACTACGGGCTCCGGCAGGGAGGACAGGGGGAAGTAACCGAACGCCTCCCCTTCGTCATCGATGTATCCGTTGTTGTTGCGGTCCGTTCCCGCGGCCACCAGGTAGGTCCCGGGCTGAAGCAGATTCATTTCGAAAAGATACGAATCCTTCGCCTGCAGGGTGACCTGGCCCAACGTCATCAGAGTGACGGGATCGATGGCCAGCAGGTACACCGGTCCCACATCTCCCGCCATTACGGAGTCCGTGGCTTTGGTCATGATCACCGGCACCTGGCTGAAACCGGACGCCGGCCAATCCGCCGTGATCACGATAACGGCCGCGTGGGTCCCATCCTCCACGTGTGTCCGATCCACGGTAACCGTGACCACGGCGTCTTTGGGATCGGAAGATCCCACCACACCGCTGGTCTTGTCGACGGACAACCAAGGCCGCAGTCCGGAAGATACCTGAAACGGAAACGTACTGGAGGGATAGGTTCCACCCACATTGAGTACGGTGAGCAGCAATTGGGTCGTGTTCCGGTCGAAATTCAGGCTGCTTGGGCTCACCCCTATCTTGGGGGAAGTCGTCGAGTCGGTTCCCAGAGCATGCTCCACAGCCAGCTTGGCATCCATTAAACCATAGCCGTAGAGATCGTCTCTTCCCGGAACTCCCAGGTCCTGAGTCAAAACTCCGGAGGCCAGCCAGGCGTCAAACTCCTCCGGAGAAAACCGCTGTCCGCTGTTGGCGCTCATGTAAGCGGCCTGCATAAGGGCTACCACACCGGACACATGGGCCGTCGACATGGAGGTCCCTTGATACCGGCCGTAGGTATAGCGAACCGACCCGGACATGGAATCGTCTCCCAAAGTGGAGAGCACGGCATCGGGAAACCCGTCTCCATCCAGATCCACGGCCTTGCTGCCTCCCGGCGCCGCGACATCCACGACACTCCCAAAATTACTGTACCAGGCCAACTGCTTGTTCAAATCCACGGCACTTACGGTCACCACCCCCGGCAGCGCCCCCGGCACAAAGTTCGCCGCATTGCCGCTTTCATTTCCCGCCGCCGCCACCACCACAAGCCCTTGGGCTCGGGCCTGTTGAACGACATACGCAAGCAGGGAGGACCCTCCGGGACCTCCCAGACTCATGTTGATCACATCCGCCCGTTGCTCGGGAACCGTCAGTGAATCGTTGGGAAGACCCGCCGCGTAGAGCACGGCCTGACCAATGTCGTAATCCGTGCCGCCTGCCGTTCCCAGCACTCTCAGTATCATGAGGGTACACCGTTGGTCCACACCGGATACACCCACACCGTTATCCGTCCAGGCCCCGATGGTCCCCGCCACATGCGTTCCGTGGAAGGACGACACGCCTCCGCCCCCCTTGTCCCCAGGATCCGTTGGATCGGGATCGATTCCGTCTCCGTCTGCGGCGGAAACCGGATCCCGGATAAAATCATACCCCAGGCCGTCCACGAAACGTGTAGGATCAAAATCCGGGTGCCCGCCCAAAATGCCGGTATCCAGAACCGCAACGATCACCTCTTCGCTTCCGGTGATGTAGTTCCAGGCCGCAGGCAGGTTGATCAAAGGGTAGTGCCATTGCTGCGTGTAAAAAGGGTCATTGGGCTCCAGGGCCGGGCGACGGATGTAGTTGGGTTCCGCCCAAACCACGTCCGTTCTCTCGCGAAGGGCGTAAATCGCCTCCATCGTCTTCTTTCCGACCTCCTCCGCCGCCGTGGTAAACCATTGGACATCCGGTGATTCCGCAAGATCCGACATCCGGACGAGTACCGGTCTCGTTTCCGTATCCCCCACCTCGATGGCGTACCCCTGGGCATGCAAAGCCGCGGGGCTCGCCCATCCCGGCCTGAATTTCACCACCGCTTCCCCCGGCGCGAATTCCGCTTCAGCGGGAACGGGAAATCCTTTCCCCACGTCCAAACCCTGACCCAAAAGCAGGGTGTAATTGCTCGAACCGGCGCCGAGTTCAGAGGACCGGGGCGACGGACTCACCCGGATGAAGACCTCGCCGGATACCGAACCGGTGATTATCTGTTCGACTTTCCCTGTCCCCACGGACGGAGTCGACAGGTTCTGCCCGGTGGAATCCAACAGATGCAGATCGAGATCCAACAGGTCCGGTCTTGCAATGATCAAAGTGATGGTGAGGGACTGGCCGCTTAACTGGACTCGATAGTAATCCTCGTCAAAATCAAACTCGTTGTGGTAGTAGGCCCATCCCCCAACGGATGCGGGTATCCCGATGGGCTGCGCCGACAAGATGGAATCGTTGTCCCCCTGCTGAAACGGATCGTTGGTGTCCAAATCCGCATAGGCGTTGTCGGAAACCAGGAGGGCCCCATGGACCATGCCGCCGGGCGGAATCACGGAGACTCCGGGTGCGGCGTTCCAACGATGGAGAGGAAACGCTCCCCCCGAATGGAGTTCCATGGATGACGTCCAGTCGGCCGCTCCCTGAGAATGGTCCGTGAACGTGAGAATGAGCCGGGCTGTCGAACCGACCAGATCCTCCGCATCCAATCCGCTCGAAACATCCGGATCCAGGAAAACCTGAAACCAGGACAGATCCGACGTGAGTACGGCGATACCCGAGCCTGTGTCGTATCGCTGGTAATACAGATTCAGGGTTCCCTCTTGAAACGGAGGGACATCCTTCCAGAGACCGGAATGCGTCGCAAGAATAGGGGAGGAGAACCATTTGAATATCTGGGATTTCCGCAAGGTCTGATCGCCGTGGGACAGAACGGCATGCCCTTGCTCCTGGTTGAAGAACACGACCTTCAAATGGTGACCGGCGCCGCCCAGATCCTCCACGTCGATGCCGTCCGAATAATTCTCATCCAGAAAGACGGATATTCGGCTCAGATCTTCCGTAGCCATGACCACGGCGGATCCGGAATCGTATGTCTGGACAAAGTAATTAATGGTGGGCCCTGGAAAACCCGGCTGAACATCCTTCCAGATCCCATCGAAAGTCGCTTGTGCGCTGCCGAAGCACGCAAGACAACCCAGAACCAGAACCAACGTCTTCAAAAAGTTCGGCTTAGACACGATTCCCGCCTTTCTTCCTTTGGACGGACGCGTTACGGCAAAAGAGGGCCGACGAACGCCGGTGAAGACCGACGAACAGCGGGGATACGTACATCCGGAGAAATGGTGCGTGGACGGGGTACGCCGCGGTTACGGAAGCGCAAAAGCGCCGATCGCCTCCCACGAGAGCCGGCTAAAAGCTCACGGTCAATCCGGCGAATGGACCCGACAGATTGTAGTCCTGTTCCAGCCCGTTGGCATCCACATTGATGCTCAGATGGCGGTATCCGATGCCGACGCCCACAAAGGGCAACGGATTGAACGATACCTCACCCAAAAGGTCCAGCAGGTGCTCGTTGGAGAACTTGATGCCGCCGCCTTTCAACCGTACCTCCAGAATGTCCGCCAGAAATCCCAGGTTCAGACGAACTCCCGCCAAGGGACGGACCCATGAGATGGATCTTTTGACGGATTGGTTGCCGCCGTCCAGGCTCATCTCACCGTTTTGGTAGCGTCCGGCCACAAAGCCGTCCAGGGAGAATCCGGCCAGTATGTTTGTCAGATCCAGGAGCGTATATGCGTACTCGAGTTCCAGCATGATCCATTGCAGGTTGGATTTGACCTGAGTTCCCGCCGGAATTGTGGTTCCCCCGAAAAGAATGTCCTCCTTGGCGTTACGGGTGCCCTCCTGGTCGTAATAGGTGAGCCCGAAGGTGACATGGTGCCGTCCAATCCCCACGAAGGCCTCCCCGAAAGGATCCCCGTGGATTGCGAGATCCAGGTCCCCGGACAGGCGGAGTTCCGACCCGGTGTTCCCGTTGTTTCCCTGAACGGTTCCCGAAATGTCGTTAATCCAAATGTTCGCCCGCACTCCGATTTCCAGGGCTCGCCCGTCATGCACCTGGAAAACGAACAAAGTGACGAAAGCCGTCCATACACACAGAATCATTCCACGCATTCCCATGGACTCCTCCTGGTTGCAGCATAACGTATCTATACCATAACTCGGCGTATGTTGGAACACGGATACTTGCACGGTTCATGTTTCAGCAGAATTGCGTAATGAGTGCTTCCAAGATAGAATAGATCCCAGGCGAGAATCCGTCCGAGATTACCCGTCGAAGACACCCTGGGGCAGGTCGGTGAAACGCCGTGAGAAAAGCGGCGCGTCGAATCCAAGGCCTGAGGGACGTGTAGGGTCCCTCCAAAACAGGGAGGACTACGTCCCGGGAACCGTTTTTCGGCGGACTGACACCCATGAGGGCCAAGGGGGGGGTACATGGAGGAGAAATACGGAAAACCCTACGAATACAAGCGGGGCAAGCGTCTCCGTCAAAACTGCGGTTCCGGGCTGCATCGCGCGGTTCCCTCTTCTTGTGCGGGCGGCCTTTGTGGAGGTACTCCGGAACCCGTGTCGCTTCGGTATCGCAGCGGCAATACTCGGGATCGGGAATTCGTTGTAAAATTGTCCTCCGAGGCTTTTCAACGGTTCGGCCCCTATGGAGAGATCATCGATCAGTGGCTGCATTCTCCGGAGCTCCGATTTTTTGTGGCATGCGGGGGTGCGGCTCAAGTCGGCTTTTCAGCCATGACCCCGGGCGGCCCATCGAACGAATCCCTCGCCGTACTTCTGGCTATCGCCGTGAAACCGGAATTCCACCGGCGGGGAATCGGGAGTCGCTTGCTTCGTATGGCCATCGAATGGTCTTCACGAGAAGGATTTCGCGCCATGGAGGCCCACACTTCGGTAGACAATCGGGGAGCCCGGTCTCTTTTCAAACGAATGGGGTTCATCGAATCCGCTTTCGCGGACGGATACTACCCTCGAGGCCAAAGGGCTGTCCATCTTCTGCGTGTAATCGAGAACTCTTAGGGATAAGGTGGATCTTGCGATGCTCAGGATTTGTCCCATAATGTCGAAACCGGAGGAACTCGAAGGATGCAAAGAAGAGCAGTGCGCTTTGTGGAACGACTACGAACAGCGCTGTTCCCTGCACCTTGCGGCCCGGGCGCTCTTGCAGTTGTGCGAACTTATCCGCAGACGGGAGGTGTGAACAGGTCCCGTCCGCCTGTGTGGCCGCATGCGGGGAGCCATTGACAGGCCGGTGAAAAACGCGATCTGCGGTCACGCCAACGGCATGAGGCTTCATCCTTTCTCCCTGCGCGTCCCACCTGTCTGCGTGCGGACGCGCACAGACAGGCGCAGACAGGCGTCGTTGCGGCGTACTGTAGGTACGCCGCATTCCTTAGTATTCGCCCGTCTTGCATCTCATCGTTTTCCACCGGCCTGGCCGCCATACGTGGTATCAACTGTTAAAGAAAAAACGGAATTGGTTTTCCCTGCGCTTCCTCTTTTGATCTCGACGCGGGATGGGGAAAGGGCGCCGAGCAACCAAACGGTGGGGGTCTTCCTACGGCGGCATACCCAAATCGTTCAAGTTGAGCCGCGCTCGTCGATCCGGTTCCGGTCGTCCCAACCTCAATGGGAAAAAGCGGCGTGCCCATGAGTACTTTCAGGCGCATCCTCCTGTGCGTGATCCTCTCGTTGTCGACAGCCCTCGCCTTGGGCTGGGTATTGGTGCACGAATCCAACTACACTCTGGCGGCCCGCGCCCCTGTGGCGGAACGGGCGGGCATTCCCTTTCTCCCTGGAAACCCTTCCGACCTGCTTTCAGCCCCCTCCATTACCAGCGCCGCCTTGTTCTACGCCATCGTTCTCGGTTTCGGCCTGCCTGTTCTGATCCTGATCCCTCTGGGCCTATTGAAAGCCCACCGGAAATCCAGGAATCTGAAACTACTCATTCTAACGGTGATCTTTCTGGTCTTTCTGGCTTCTCTGAACTCGAGCCGATTCGCTTTCCACGAGTCCTGGTTCGCTTTAGGCGTGACCTTGTGGACAGCGGTATGGATGTTTCCGATCCGAATCCCGAACAAACCGCATGTCCCGGAAAAGGTTCATGCAAGCTCGTGGGCCGGCGCTCTCCTTCTTTCGACCGGACTCGTGTTGATTCCCGCAAGGCCCGTTCCGGACATCCTGGACTATAAGACGGTGCGGGACGTCCTGGAGTGGCCCCATCCCTGGGGAACGGCCTTGACGTCCTTTTACTACCGATACACGCTTATGGCGGCCGAGCCCTTGAAATCTCCCATACGGAGGACCCATCCCCTTGCCTGCGCCGACCCCTCCGTGTTCACCGTTGCGGAGTGGAAGGCCTTGTGCCGAGTGTTGCTTTCCGGCGGCGTACTTCTTGCCGCACAGGAGGACTGCCGGCCCCGGCTGCGACCCGACTGGATTGTCGAGCGGTACGGCGGCGGCATTCGTATGGTTTCGAGGCTTTCCGGCCGCGAACTCATAACATTGAACCGCGATTTCGCGGCATCTTCCCACAAGATTCTGGAGTATCTCCAGGAATGCGAAGGCAGGGAAGGTCTCACGGCATGGCTTCGGTGGTGCCTGTCGGGCGGTATACCCGCGGGTATACTCTTCATGTTCCTGGGATCCGGATGGTGGATCGGTAACAGGATCTTTCGGAAGAGGGGAGACCGGAAGTCCCGGTGGCTCGGCGCAAGCCTGATCGCCCTGGCCGTTGTGGGAATGGGTTTCGCGGTGTATTTCCGGCAACCGGTTTTGCGGGATCCGCCTGCGCCGGAGCAGATCGCAGGCGCATCGCAAGGTTGGAGCCGAATCCGGGCATTGAGGTCCCATGCGTCGAACCCGGCCCGCACGCCGCTGGAACCGCGGCTGCTGTGCGCGCTTCTCGAAGACCCCGACCCGCGCATACGATACTGGGCCGCTGTTGCGGCAAAGGGGAGTGAAGGCAAGAGCGTGCTCGGCGTTCTTGTCCGGAACGCCCAGCGGGATCCCGCACATGGGGCCGCGTCGGCCATCCAGGCTTTGGGCCGCTTCCACCATCCGGAAACACCCCGGGCCCTGAGCCGGGTTTTGCAGGAACGTCCCGAGTGGTATGTCCGGGACCGGGCGTATCGGGTGCTCGAAGCTTCCGGCTGGCGGCGGTCCATGTCGGGGAACACCGCCCACGAGAATTGCGGGCCATGGAAATGAACGCACGGGACCCCGGCGGCCGGGGCGCCCGGCCGGGACCGGCAGCCGCGGTAATCGTTTTTTGCGGTTTGGCCGGACTGGAATGGCTGGCGGGACGGTGGGGCCACATTGCATTTCCATCGGATTCCTGGGGCGCGCTATGGTTGACGGCCTTCGTCCGAATACTGGACATGGCGGTCCTGCTCGTCCTCATAAAGAGTTCCGTCTTTTCCTGGCCCCAGTTGGGCTTGTCGCGATCCCGGCTCGGATCCGGAATTCGTGCCGGAATTCGGACATCCCTGATTCTGTACGGCGGTCTTCTTGGGGCCTTCCTGGCGTACCGGTTATACTCAGGAGCTTTCCCCGATTTGTTTCCTCCGGGAACGGTCTGGTTCCGGCTTCCGTGGCCGGGGATCCAGTTCATCCTGATCAGTGTGATCCTGGGACCCTTTGTGGAAGAACTGGTGTTTCGGGGTTTGCTGTACAACGGCCTCCGAAACGCATTTTCAGTCTTCCCCGCGCTGGCCTTATCCATGCTCCCGTTCGCCATGGCCCACGGATTCCGGCCTGCGCATTTCCTTCCCGCCCTCGCCGGCGCCGTGATCTTTTCTCTTTCCTTCGAATCGTCTCGAAGCTTGTGGAGTGCCGTGGTTCTGCATGTTTTCGGAAACGCCGCCTGGTGGCTGTATGGATACTACGGATCTCGATACGGGTAACAGAACCTTATCAGCCCGTCATGAAACAGCGGGACGGACAGGTTTTCGAGCCCCTCGCGGAAATCTCGTGACGGCATGGATGGCTTGCGTCCTTCCGGGCGCCGAAATCCGGAATATCTTCCCCCGCTTTTCTCAAGAGAGCGCAATATCCCGGCGAACCGCCGACCGCGCGGGTACCTTCCGTTAATTTTTTTGAGAAAACTGAAAAAAAGGAACTCTTTCATTGCCATTTTCACCCTGTGGGGTTAGAATAAAGTATCTTATGTAGAGGTGGATTTCATGGCCAGAGAATTTTTTCCCAACCTGCGAGAGGATCGGATCGTGTCCCGACTGGACTCCTCCAAAGACCATTCCCGAGATCGTACCATTCAGCAAATCCGGTCCAATATCGATGAGCTGGGAAACCGATTGGCGCAAAAGCTCCTGGATTCCGGAAATGTGGTCACGACAAATCGACCCGAACTTGTGAATCAGCTGTGCGCTTGCCTTCGTAAGCTGGTTTCCTCGGAGGATTTCGACATCAATTACCAGATCGCCCCTTTTCGAAACCTTGTCCCTTCACCCAACTTCGCCAGCCTGTTTATGACCGCCTTCATTGTGGAAACCTTGATACACCATCCTTCCATTGAAGATATTTACGGAACGGACGAAGAGATCTACCTGGAGGTGGATTCCATTTTGGGACGCCAGGGCTTTTCCGGGTAAGCGCTATTCCCGGTTTCCCGCCGGGAATTCCGAGGGGTGGTCGGTTCCATAAGTTCTTTCGCCGCCTATGAGCAGAATCCCTCCAAATCGGAATGGGAGGCCGAGCCAAGCCCGGCTTTGGAGATGGGGACTTGTGTTCGCTTTTCTTCTGTTTTCCGTGCGGATCCACGCTGAAACCCGCACCATCCAGTGGCAATCGGTCCGTCCCGGGCTCGCATTCGATCGCATATACGATCCGGTTTACTGCCGCAAGGGAAGCCGCTTCACGGCGGCCCTGCTCATCGATCCTTCGGAATACCGCTTCGAAGCATTTCATTTTTCCGAGATGGAGGACCGTCAGTTACGCACCGCCGGCGAGTGGAAAGATCTCCTGGGTGCTCCGGTAGTTTTCAATGCAGGCCAGTACTACGAGCGGTTTACACACATGGGATTGCTGGTGCGGGAGGGCAGGAATCTGGGCAGTCCCTTTATCAAGAAATGGAAGGGACTTTTGGTCGAGGAGTACGACGGGGATTTCGCCGACCGGACACGGGTACTGGACTGTGCCTACCAGCCCCACGACCCTTCCGGCGCCGCTTATCGATTCGCGGTGCAATCCTACATGGTTCTGGACAAACAGGGAAACAAACGGATTCGAAAAAGCGACCTTCTGGCGAACCGCACTTCCGTGATTTCACTCAAGGACGGCCGATTGGTGCTGCTGTGCACGGAAGGGGCTTACACGCTCTATGATTTCGCCGACTTCATGCGGGAACTGGATCTGGACATCCACCATGCCATGGGCCTGGACGGAGGGCATCAAGCGCAATTGGCCGTCCAAGCGGAGTCGTTTCAGTACGAAACCTACGGTCTGTGGAGCACCGGCGCCCGTGCTTCCCTGGGTAATATGGCGTTCCCCGTCCGCCTTCCCATTCCCGCCGTCATCGCCCTGTTTCCCAGGTCTCCGTAACAGCCCGTTGATAAACAGTATTGCGGGCGGGCCGGTCAAAACCGATGAAATGCAAGGCGGGCGAATCCTGAGGAATGAGGCGTACAACCGGTACGCCGCAATGACGAAGGATGAAGCCCAACGACGCAGATCGCGTTTTTCAACGGCCTGGTAACGAAAAGGACCCGAATGCGCAACGTTGCGGCTCGGTTCCCGGGGTCCATGGGAGCGGCAATTTCGCTAAACCGGGCGCGCCGACTCCGGCGGAACGTCCGCGTCCTCCGGTTCTCCCGCAACGGCGTGAAAGCCTTAGTGCTGTATGGCGAACAGCTTCGAAATGGAATCGTCTTTGTGAATGCCGATGATGGCCTGGGCAAAAATGTCCGACACGCTCATCACCTTGATCTTGGCGCACTCCGCGGCGATGGGTCCCAGAGGTATGGTGTCGCTGAAATAGGCCATTTCGATGCAGGACTCGTGAAGCCGTTTCACCGCGGATCCGCTGAGCACGGGATGCGTACAAAACGCGTACACCCGTTTGGCGCCATGTTCTTTCAGCGCCTTGGCGGCCTCCGTCAAGGTCCCGGAAGTGTCGGCCATATCGTCCAGAATAATGCTGATATCCCCTTCCACATTTCCCACGATGTGCATGACTTCGGTCTTGTTCGGAGCCGGCCGCCGCTTGTCGATCATGGCGATATTGGTGTTCAGGGCTTTTCCGTAGGCACGGGCCCGCGGCATTCCACCCGCATCCGGTGATATGACTACGAGCTTTTGTCCCATGAACTCTTCTTTGATGAACGGGAAGAAGACCTGCGAGGCATACAGGTTATCCACGGGAATGTTGAAGAATCCCTGGATCTGGCCGGCATGCAGGTCCATGGTAACCACGCGGCCGGCTCCGGCGGTGCTGATCAGGTCCGCCACGAGCTTGGCGCTGATGGGAACCCGGGGAGCGTTCTTTCGATCCTGGCGGGCATATCCGTAGTACGGAATGGTGGCCGTGATCCGACCGGCGGAAGCTCGCTTGAGCGCATCGATCATCAGGAGGAGTTCCACGAGATGGTCGTTCACGGGATGGCACAAGGATTGGATCACAAAAACGTCCCGTCCCCGAACGTTTTCCTGAATTTCCACGAAAAGCTCCCCATCGCTGAAACGCGTCAGTTTCGCCTTGCCCAGTGGCACTCGGATGGTGTTACAGATACTTTGGGACAGAACCGGATTGCTGCTTCCGGAAAAAATCTTGAGTTCTCCTCGTGAATTGCCCATGTACGGCCTCCCGATTGGTCCAACGGAATGTATCGGTCGATGCGATCTTGGAGGTGCATTCGGGATATAAGGAATGCAGACGGGGATGCCTATTACCAATTCGAGGCGAAAAGATCAAGACAACACATGTTCGTCACCAACCGCCTCCGACACGGACGGCGGAGGGAAATCACCCTGAACCGCCGTTCGTCCGAGATCCCGCGCACGGTCTCCCCTCCGCCTGAGGGAACCGGGTCAGGCCCCGGAAACCGAAAGATTTCCCAGGCGCACGGCGGCGGGACCCAGGTAGGATTCGCGTTGCACCGTTTCCCGGGCAAAGCGCGCATGTTGAAACGCGGAATCCATGACGCCGCTCACGGAACCTCCTTTCACCGGAATTCGTCCCTCGGGCGTCAGATAGTACCCGGTCCGGATTTCTCCCGAGAACGCCCCGGTCACGGGATTCGGTTCAAAAGCCGAAAATTGGAGGCAGTGCAGCACGGGACGGGCTTCGAAGAGGGACTCCAACGGCGCCTGTCCCGGCTGCACCACCACGTTGGCGAAGGGTCCGGAGGCTTCCAGACCGAGATATGCGGCGTGACGGCTGTCCACCGGCCTGCTCGAAAAGACGCCGTCCCGAATCACTTCCACCCGCCGTGTGGCCAGACCGTTGGCGTCGAACGGACGGCTGAGCATACCACCGGGCAGGTGCGGGTCGCTGACCAGCGTCAACCGATCTCCCCGGACATCCCGAACCACGGGCTCCCCCGGCCGGAACCGGGACCACCCATGGTAGGCCGCCGGGCCGCTCGATTGCATCACGAAATATCGGAACAACTCGTCCAGGGCGTCATGGGAAAACACCACATCCATCAAGCCTGTGGGCGGGGTCCGGGCGTCAAGCATGTCCCGGACGAAAGATTCGGCCTGATCCACCAGCGCCGCCATATCCAGGTCCTGCTTCCTCCGCACTTTCCGGATCGCCACATTTTCCGCTTCCCCATCCGTCCCGTCGCCGCACAAAAGCACGCACTCGACATAGGCTTCCGTTTCCCGGTATCTCCCCTCCACGCCCCGGGAATTCCGAAACGCGATCTCGTGCTCCTCGATGATCACCTCCGAGGAACTCACGCGAAACCGACCCGACTGACTCTTCCGCTCCAGAACGGCGTGCACTTCCTGCATGACTTCTCCGGGGTCGTCCGCCAGCACCGGGTCGTATATGTCCGCCTCGACAGGTTCCCCGCCGGACTCGGGAAGGGCGAAGGGCTCGTTGGCCACGAAAGCGGCCATTTCCAGGCATCTCCGGATACGAGACCGGTAATCCTCTTCCGGATTGAGCGTCACGGCGGACTCCCCCAGGACGCGTGTTCCGTTCTGGAGACGTTCCTGATAAAGATGAATCTCGACCTGCTCCGTATTCACCTCCCGGCGGCATTCCGTCTGTCCGAAAATCCGATACTCCTGGATTCCCGTCGTGGTCGATCGGGTGAACTCCCACGCGGTGAGCCGACGGTCCCGCACGTGTTCCTCCAGGAAGTCCTGAATGTGTACAATGTCATGGAACGCCATAATTCATCCCAATCTCGCCCGCAGACGCAGATACGGCCCGCCGTCCGTCACCTTGACCCACTCTTTATGGCCTTTGCCGCACATTCCCAATCCTCCGATTTCCACCCGGTCCCCCACCATGGACACGGAATGCAGCAATTCAGGCACCGTACCCGTGACGATGACGGGGGAAAACACGCGTCCCGTGAGTCGGCCGCGCCGGATTTCACGGGCGAGGTATCCTTCAAGCTGGATGCCCCAGCCCTTGGGATCCTCCATGCCGTTGCTGGGTCGATCCAACAGGTATCCGTGATCCATGTCCGCCAGCATTTGGTCCAGGGTATGGCTTCCCGCACCGAAAAACGTGTTGCTCATGCGCACGTAGACCTTGCGGAGATACGACTCCCTTCGCCCGTTGGCCGTCGGAGGCAGGGACAGGCGCAGGGCCGAATGAACGTCCGTCAAGGCCCTCTTCAGAATTCCGTTCTCCACGATATGCGTCGGAGAGGAAAGTCGACCTTCGTGATCGAAGAAATAACTGGCCGCCATACCCGGAAGACTGGGGTCGTCCAACAGGTTCACCAGGGGGGACGCCACGGGCTTTCCCATGAAGAGTTCCCCCCGGGCCCGCTTCTTCAGAAACATGTCCGCCTCCATGCCGTGGCCGAAGGCTTCGTGGGCGAAGATTCCCGCAAACTCCGGAGAGAACGCCACATCGTACACACCCGGAGACAACCGGTCCGCCTCCATCATGCGTCCCGCGTCCTCCACCAGTCCGGCGGTCTCTTCTTCCGAAAGGGAGGCATGCTCCCATCCGCCCTGGTAGCAATGGCCCGTGTGGAGGGAAACGGACCGGGTCTTGTCCGACAGGAACACGGCGGCCACGATCTGGGTCCGGCACAGCCGCTGATACAGTTGCACACGGCGGTTCACAAAGACTTCCCGCTCCCGCACATGGCCGTATTGAATTACGGCGTCCGCTGTCCGGGCGTCCATTCCACGAAGCCGGGCATGCCGTTCTTTCAATTCCCCGATCTTCTCTTGAAGAGGCAACTCCTCGGGAGGTGTGAGAGCCCGGACATAGAACGATTCCTTTCTCGCGGGACCGGGTTCGATTTTGGGTCCGTCGTACCGGATGCCCGTCTTCCGAGCCTCCCGGCGCAACACCTGGACCGCCTGCTTCAGGGAAGCCGGCTTCAAGTCGTTTACGGCGGCCTCCAGAAACAATCTCCCCGTGAACGCCGTGAACACCACGCCCCGCACCGCCGCCGTATCCTCCACGGTCTGCCTGCGGTTCTGCAGCACCATGCGTTCTCCCTCGCGCTGCATGGCCAGAGCCGCCGCATAAGGGACGTCCCGCTCCAAATCGAAGACGCAATCCGACAAATCGAAGAACAGATCCCGATCCACGTTTTTCATGATTCGGTCACCCGGGGGCGCCGGCCGGCGCCCCCCTTGATATCGTGTACCAAAGAACCGGAGATCATGGACGGTCCATGGCCTCGAAAGCGGCCTGCAATGCGGCGTTGCGGACCTCCAGATCCTCGATGCGTTTCCGCTGTTCGTCCAGTAAGCGATGGAGTTCCTGGATGGCCGCCAGGGCCACCCCCGTACCGTCCAACGGAAACACGCGCCGATCGTCCCCCACGCCGAAAGCGCCGTGGAAGTCCTGGGCCATGGGGCCGATATGCCGCGACACGGGGCGCTCGTCCTTGTACACCCAGGAACTGATGGGGAGTTGCAGCAGTTTCGCAAGGATTTCCCCGCCGTCCACTTCCCGTACCTGCTCTTTCATCTCCCGATCGCTGGGGACCGGAGGAATTGAGCCGACGACGAAGGACCACACGCTGGACCAGGGGCCCGGAGTTCCGGAAAAATTGCCCCGCACCCTCCAGTACACGGTGGTTCCATTGGAAACCCCTACTCCGGTCAGACTCATCCCCGCCCAGGGCCAGTAGTTCTGATCCATGAGCGTCATGGCGCAGGAAGCGTCATAACACACTTGTACCTGGTACGATTCGGCCCCCACGTCGCTCCACATCAGGTTGGCCGGAAACGAGACCGTGCTTCCGTTGGGCGGCGACAACAGGGTGACCGCCACCGGAGCAGGGGACGGTCCGGGAGAAGGTCCTCCGCCGGGCATGGAAAACGACCAGACCGCGGACCAGGCACCGCTCGACATCAAGAACTCCGCCCGCACCCGCCAGTAAAACGGTCCCCCGTAACCCGACGTTATGGTGTACGAGGTCATGGCCCATTCCAGATTGGTGCGAAGGCTCGTGAACGCGGCGTCGTCCGCCACCTGCAGCCGATAATGGGTCGCACCGGGCGCCGTGCTCCATGCCAGATTGAAGGGCGGGCTGTTCGTGGAACCGTTGGCCGGCGAAATGAGCGTCACCTGGGAGGAAGGCGTGTTCTTCACTGTGACGCTTACCGCGCCGATAACGGCGCTCAGACCCTCCGTGTCGTACACGATCACGGTCACCGTCACGGGTCCGTCACTCGTGGCGGTTGTATTCCAGTCGTACTCGAACTGCCCCGTGCGGCTGTCGTATTCCGCATCCACCTCGGCCGCGGAACCGATGCGGATACCCACCCGCTGCACCCCCACGTCGTCCGAGGCGGTACCGTGAACGGACACGGCGCCGCTTACTTCAGATCCCGCAGCGGGGGCCGTGATGGACCCCGAAGGAGGATTCCCCGCGCCCGTTCCGGGCAAAGCAGATGGGCAAGGGCTATGTCCTCCAAGTGAAAGGATTCCCCGCGCCCGTTCCGGGCAAAGGCGCTTGAAACGCCCGGAAAATGGAGAAATTCCGGGCGACTTCCCCTTCGAAGGTGAGTTGAACCTGCGCGCTGTTGTCTCCCGTGAAGTCGATGATCAGTGCATGGGAAGCGCCGCTCAGGTCCTGGGAAACGTTTACGCCGTCGGCGGCGTTGGAATCCAGGAACACCCAGAATTGCTCCACTCCGGAAGCCACGATGACCAGAATGGACCCCTGGGAGTACGTTTGGATGTAGAAGTTGTACATGGGAGATTCCGGTTGATCCCTCCAGATACCGTCCGGCGCGGCGGAAGCGGCCGAGACGGCGAACAGTACGGCCAGGATCACCCACAAGACACGTCCAAAATGCTTCCTCATAGCGAACTCCTCCATAAAAACCGAGACGCATACGGTCAGGGTCGGGTTTCGGCCTCATTGCCGGAATCCTTCGCGTCATGCGCCCGCCGCACTTCCAGGCGCATGGGACCCGCATATCCCGTCATTTCCGTGTAGCCTCTGCCCCGGACGGGTTGGTCGTACAGCCGTCCGTCCACGAGCACGCTGCCTTCCCAATAGGTGATGCCCGTACTGCGCGTCGTCACCAGTTCCTGCGCATGAAACGCCGCTTCCACTTGCAATTCCGCCTGGAATTCCGGAATCCGGATAAGCCAGGAAACCGGATACCGGGCTCCCGTTTCCCGGCTCTCCCAGTGGGACCGGGGAAAGATTTCGAAGGATTCCCGCGGCAGCGGGACCCATGAGCCATCCGGATGGACCAGGGTCCCTAGGCCGAAGGCTTCCCTCGAGGAGTCCGTATGCCTTAGCAGATACAGCATGAGTTCCGTGTCGTTGTCCAACTGAATGCTGAACCAGTCCCAGCCCTCCTTGTCGGCCGGATCCAGGCGCCCGCTGGTGAACTCGTGGTCCATCCAGCTCCAGCCCCGGACGGAAAACATTTCGTTCCGCACGCGGAGAATTCCCTGGGTCTTCAAGCGGGTGAACGAATAGTAATAGGAAGCTTCCGCCTGATTTTCCGCCTTGGGCGCAAACCCATGGTCGCCGTGAAGCACCGGGGGTTTAAGGGGCGCGAGTTCGAGATCCAGGGCGTGATCCCCTTCCTCCGCCCTAAGCCTCCACGGGTCTCCGGGAATCCACTCCCACGAACCATTATACACCTTGCCCGCCTCCGCGGACGCGCCGGCCCTGTTCAGCGCGGAACGATTCATACGTTCCGTGTACCAAAAGGCGGCGTTTTCCAAATCGGAGACGGCGAAATGCGCCAGGAACAGGTCTCTCGGGGCCCATGCAGACGGGTTGCCGACCACGGCGGGGTCGTCCAGACCGTATCGAAAAAAGGTGAGTTCATAGCCGAACCACCGGGCGCCGTCCGTTACGTTCCCCGTGAAATACCACCATTCTATGACGTAGTCGTCGTGCGAAAAGTGATCCCTGGGAAAGGAAAACTCGTAGCCGGGACGAACCTGGGAAAATTCACGAGAGGCCCCTTGGAGGACGCCGGCGACCATGCAGCAGACGGCGAATCCTCCCCAAAACAGCATGCGCCCCCAACGGCTATTCATACCGGAAGGCCTCCGTCAGGTTGGCTCGGGCCGCCCGGGCGGCGGGGAACACGCCGGCCAGCACCGTGGTGGCGAACACGAGGAGCGTTCCCTGAACGAGAGCCGCCAAGGGAATGTGGAACTGGATACTCCATCCGAAGGCCTGCTTGTTTACCACGAAGATCAAAACCATGGAAATCAGAAAGCCCAGCAGAACCCCCAGCACGCATCCCATGGCCCCCACCATGCCCGCCTCCAGGATGACCGTTTTTCGAACCTGGGCGCGGAAGGCCCCTATGGCTCTCAGTATGGCGATTTCCCGCTGCCGCTCCAGGATGGCGGCGGACAACGTGTTCACGATGGCCAGCACGGCCACCACAATGGCCATGACTTGCAGGGCGTAGGTGATGGCGAACGTCTGCTCGAAGGCATCCATGATGTAGGACTTGAGTTCGTCCCGGGTGATGATCACGGCTCCGAAGGGCCCGGCGACTCGTGCTTCCAGCGCCTCCCTCACTCCGGCTTCGCGGGCGGGATCGTCCACGTACACATAAATACCCGTGAGTCGGTCCGGAGGATAATACCGCTCGAACACCTCTCGATCCAGGTAGGCCATGCCCCGCTCGAACTGGTAGTTGTAAAACACCCCCTCCACCCGGAATCGAGCCGATCCTCCAGGCGTTTCGAATTCCATGAAATCGCCCGGCTTGAGGTCATGATGCGAGGACAGCGCCTCGGAAATAAGGATCCCCCCGGCGCGGGCCCTGGCGTAAATCGCGTCCTTACTCCCCGACAGAAACCGGATTTGATCATAGCGCCGGTACGTGTCCAGATCGGCGCTCATGAGCATGAACCCTCCGTCCCGGTAGGCTTGCTCCAGTAACGTGTAGCCTTCCACCCTCGAAACGCCGGGCAGGGAACGGATACGGTCCGCACACTCCGCGGGAAAAGGCGACGGGACGCCTCGTTCTACCCGATACCGGTCCGTGAGATAGAATTGAAACCGCACCACCTGGTCGATGAGATCCGCCAGCGAATTGCGGAAGCTGTGGATCATGAACACGAAGCTGACCATCATGCCCAGGCTCACCATGATGGCGCAGAGAATCACCGATGAGCGGCCGAGGTTCCGCCGGATACTGCCGTGCGCCAGGAACCCCTCCGCGCCGAGAAACCGCCGGAGCCCGCGATACAGGATGCCGCTCAACGGACCGATCACGGAAGGCGTGACCAGGGTCATCCCCAGCATCAGCGCCATGATGGCGCCGTATCCGAACAGGGGCATGCCCCAAACGGGTCCCGGAAACGCCAGGAAAACGGACAATCCCAGAAGGGCCAGGCCCGCCGCCAGCAGCCTGGGGTGGCGCTCCCGGAAACGGACTTCGTACATGCCCGCCCGGAGCGTCTCCGCCTGGCTGGTGCGGGCGGCTTCCATGGCCGGGATCATGGAGGACAGGAAAGAGGCGATGAGACCCATGAGAAGGCCCAGCGTCATGACTCGGGGAGAAAAAACGATCCCCCGGGTCTCCACGGGGGCATACAGCGTATTCACCGTGGTAGCGAGCGTATCCACCGTCAGGAAGGAGAGAAGGTATCCGAATCCGATTCCCGCCAGCCCCCCGGCAAAGCCGTACACCAGGCTTTCGGCGGAAAAGATCCAGAATATGCCGGCCCGGGTCACACCCAGGGAGCGCAGGATGCCGATCTGCCTCCGCTTTCGGATGTAGGATATGAAAATTGTGTTGTAAATCAGAAACATTCCCACAAGCAGGGAAATCAGACTGAGGGCCGTGATGTTCAGTTGAAACGAGGACACCAGATCCATCATCCCCGTTCCGCTGGTTTCCAGGGTGTAGGCGGACAGAAACCCGGGCAGCGCCTCGTTGAGTTCCCTTTCCACCGCATGAAGGTCGCTGCCGGGCCACAGGTACACGTCGATCCGGTCCAGCAGCCCGATCTTGTCGAAACGCTGCTGCGCCCAGGCGATGTCGAGGACGCCGTACCGATTCCCGCCGCCCACGTAGGCAGGGCTATGTATGACTCCCAGGACCCGAAATTCCAGGATCCGATCCAGAAACCTCGCCTGGACCCGGTCACCGGCGCTCAAGCCGTGCTCCCGGGCGAATCCGGCATGAAGCAGAACGGCTTCGGGGTCCAGGATGAGATCCAGGTAGCTCGCGCTGCGGCCCAGCTCCAGCCGATACCCGTTCCGTGGATCCGCGCCGCCGATGAGATCGGCGCCGTAGATCAGCAGAGGGATTTCCGTTCCCCGGATCAGGAAGGTGACCGGTACGGCAAGCATGGGCTGCGCCTTCCGGACGGCCGGATGGCTCTGCACCCGGGTCAGAATACCCTCGTCGAACCCGAACTCACCGGCGGCCACATGGAGATCGGGCATACCGGGGACATACCCCCTGGGCCGGGAAAAACTTTCCTGGATGGTCACGTGCGCCGTCTCCACGGCGACGAAGATCCCGATTCCCAGGGCGATGCCCAGGATCGTGAGCACGTACCGGCCTTTGTTGGCGGAGAAATCCCCCAACGCCACGTATCGCATGAGGTTCTTGAAGGCCGTGATTTTCGAGGGCGCCGTCATGATGCCGATTCGTCCAGAATGACTCCGTCGTTCATACGGATGACCCTGTCTGCGGCACGGGCCAGATCTTCCTGGTGGGTCACCAGCACGACGGCCAGGTGGGTTTCCTTCCCGAGCCGATGGAACAGGCGCATGATTTCGCGGGAGTTGTCCGAATCCAGGTTTCCGGTGGGCTCGTCCGCCAAAAGCAGATCGGGTTGGCGGATCAGGCTGCGGGCGATGGACACGCGTTGCTGCTGGCCGCCGGAAAGCTGGCCGGGCAAGTGACCCTCCCACCGATCCATTCCCACGAAAGCCAACAGCTCCCGGGCTCGCTGGTGAGCCTCCCGGCCGGGAATCCCCGCCAGATACAGGGGCAGCGCCGTATTCTCCAGGGCCGTCAGATGAGGAAGCAGATTAAAGAACTGGAAGACGATTCCGATCCGCTCCCCCCGCAGCCGGGTGATCTCCTCGTCCGTCAATTGGGAAAGGTCCCGCCCGTCAAACCATATCTTCCCTCGGGTGGGCGTATCCAGCCCTCCCATCAGGTTGAGCAACGTGGACTTCCCGCAGCCGCTGGGGCCCATGACGGAAAGAAACTCTCCCTTCCCCACCTCGAGGAACACCTCCCGCAACGCCGCCTGTTGCACTTGACCGACCTGATATATTTTGGTTACATGTTCCAGGGATACGAGCACGGAATCCATGGCTGGGGGGTCTCCTGATCACAAAACCTGCCGGAACCTTCCTGCGCGCCGCCCATGTACGGCGTGGAAGCGCATCCGATACGGGACACAAGATCCTCCACGGCATGAGGAGCCGCCCTTGGTATCCCGGCGCAAGCAGGGACGTTCACCCGCCGCGGCCGGTTCCGACTCCGGGCCCGGCGGGTGTATAGAATAGCGTATGCCGGTTTCCCGCACAAGACGTATCCGGCGGCGGTATCCGGCCGATCCGAGATTCTTCCGGATTCGCCGTAGCGGTGAGCCCCGTAAACTATGAGCCCGGCCTTGATCCCTGCACTCGACGAAACGGGTTTTCATACTTATTGTAAAGAGTAACGCACCGGTGACCCTCTCCCGAACAGCAGGGTTACTCCGGAAACCACGAGAGACCGATACTACGCAAGGCGCGCGGATTCCGAAACACGCCGTTGTACACACGTTCCGTCCCTCGGTTGAATAGAAAACCACGCCGCCCGGGATGGGATTTTTCACCGTTCCAATAAACCGTTTCACCGGCCCCGCGTTGCGCCGGGCCGAACCGAACGAGGATATTCCCGGAATGAATCCGGCCGAAGCCATAGACACTTCCGTCATTACTCCGTCCCGAGACACGGGCGCCGCCCCGTGCCCAGCCGTTCCATGCCGCCCCGAAACGGCGGACACGGACACGGTGGACCCGGAGATGTTCCGCGCCCTCAGCGGGATCGTGCATACCCCTTTCTGGAAGGACCTGCGCGAAGGAGGGATTTTTTTCCTTCGACGGGTCCTCGAATCGCTGGTAACCCCCGACCATTTGGCCTATTACAAATTCCGGGGGCTCATAAACCTGACGTTGAGTTCCCTGATGAACATTCCCCGTTTTCCGCGGGAAAGCTGGAACGCGCTTCTGTGGCAGGTCGTGGGGCTCAAGAAGCGTATAGAGATTTCCCGCCTGCTCGGATTGGACTACTTCCTCCACGTGGGGTGGACCATCCAGGTGACGTGCAGCTACCGGTGCCGGATCTGCCCCCAGAAATCCCATTTCAAGAAGCACGCCGCCGAAATTCTCCCCTATGCCACGGCGGACCGGTTCATGAGGGAAATCAGAGCGTTCGGGTATCCGCTCATCGGCTCCTACGTCGGGGAACCCCTCATGTGGCCCTATTTTCTGGACATGGTGGAACGGCATCCCCGGCTGTTCTTCATCAGCGGCACCAACGGGGAATACGTGCCCGGACTCATTCATCGCATCGCGCAGGTGAGGAACCTCCTCCTTTTCGTGACGCTGGAAGGCGGTCCCGACACCATGGCCCGAATGCGCCGGCCGGACGCATACGCCAACGCCGTTCGCGCCATCCGCCTTCTCAGGGAACACCGGAAGCCCTTCGGCATCATCATCCCCGTGAGCCGCGCCAATTTCGATGAAGTCATCGACATGAAATTCATCCGCCGCCAAGTATACGGCCGGGGAGCCGTCTTCTACTGCTATTCTCCCTACGTCGGCTTCGACGACCGCTATTCCCTGACGCCGGAACAGGAACGGCAGGTCACCCGGCGGATCTACGAGTTCCAGGCCTCCTGGCATGGCGCCCGCTCCGTATGCCTGGACTACATGCGGGGATTCAACAGTACGAACCTCGGAAATTTTTACGATCTGAAACAACACTGCCTGGAAATGGATCCCACGGGGGACGTCCACCTGGTGGTCAACCAGAATCAGTTCCGCATCGGAAACATGGGCCGGGAAAGCCTGGTGCGCATGCTGAGCAAAAAGCGGACGCTGGCCTGGTTGAAGGAAAACGCCCCGCGTGGACACCTGGGTATGAACCGTCTCACACTGGGTCACTGGTTGCAGTAGATCCCGGCGCTTTTTCAAGGACTCTTCTCAGCATGGCATACTCGAAAACGCTTCAAAGCAGGTGGCGCCGCGCGCGCAATCACGTGCTGTATGTTCTCGCCCGAATCTATTTCAACCTTCCCGTGTCCGTGCAGAAGAAGACGGCCCGCCTGCTGTCCCGGGTCCTGCCCGGGGTCTACGGCCGGGGAACGGCCCTCTGGGCGGATTCCCTGCAGCCGGCGGGGCCCAACCCGCTGCTCCGTTTTTTGCGCCGGTACGTGCGGCAGGTCGCCCCCAATCCCTTCGGGTCGTTCCTCTGGAACGTGACACACCATTGGCTCATCGAAGGCCGCAAGCTTCGAATGGACTCCCGGCGGAAAGGAATCACATATCCCGCATTGATCCAACTCAGCGTGACCACCAAGTGCAATTACCGGTGCGTGGGATGTTACGCCGCGGGATGGACCCAAAACGTGGATCTGGACTACGACAGGATACGGAAGCTGTTCGACGAGGGCCGGCAGTACGGGTGCACCTACTACACCGTGCTGGGTGGAGAACCGTTCGCCTATCCGCGCATCCTGGACCTGTTCTACGAATACCCGGACTTCTATTTCCAGGTCTACACCAACGGTTCGCTCATCACCGAAGACACGGCCGCGCACCTGGAACGGGCCGGAAACGCCCAGATCATGATCGGCATCGAAGGCCTGGAGCCCGAAACGGACTGGCGGAGGGGTAAAGGGGCCTACAAGAGCGCGTTACGCACCATGGAACGGTTGCGGAAGGCGGGTGTCCCTTACGGTGTGGGGATCACCGTGACCACCCGGAATTTCGACACCGTCCTGTCGGATCGCTTTGTGGAAGAGATGCTCCGGCACGGGGTCCTGTTCATGTGGTTTTTCTGGTTCCAGCCGTACGGAGATCAGTCCCACTTGGACCTGATTCTGGACGGAGAGCAGCGTTATCGGCTCTGGCGGAGGATCAACGAAATCCGGGAAAGGCATCCCGTACTTTCGGCGGACATGCTCAACGACGCCGCCGTGGCGGGATGCCTGGCATCCTCCGGGCTCTCTCTGAACATCACGCCTTCCGGCGCGGTGGAACCCTGCGCCCAGATGCACTTCAGCCAGGCCAACCTGCAGGACGCCCCCTTGCGCGACATCATCCGGAATTCCCCCTTCCTGCAAGGGATCCTGGATTTCTACCGGCGAGGGGAAAAACGCTGCCTGGTGCAGGATTGCACCCGGGAACTCGGGGACCTCATCGTCCGGTGCAACGCCCGGGACGACACCTTCGGCCGGGATCTTCAGGCCCTGGAGCGGGTAGGGGAGTATAAGTCCCGATTCCGGTACTACACCCGGGAGGAAATGGACGACTTCCCGGATCCCTTTCTGCCGTTCAAACGGTTTTTCTTCGATTGTCTCAAACCTGGGGAGTCACGCTGAGCCATGAGACCGTCCGCCGGCCGACCGTTTTTTCAGGCTCCTCCACGGAACCCCAATGCACGGCAGCCTTGGATCAAGCTCTTTTTCGCGTACCTCCTGGGCTTGACGCTCTGTGCCGCGGTACTGGCCCCCCACTTCATCCTGCACCGGTACTTCGGAGCCATTCTAGTGGGGGTCTCCGCGCTGCTCACCGGGTTCACCTTCCGCAGACGGTCGCGGATGGTCCGGCCAGGGACCGCTTTCGGACGGTCCGGCGACCGCCAGGACCGGCCCCGAAAACCTTCCCGCAGGTCCTCCGGCGGCCGCACCCTGCATTGAATTCCACGCGCCGGCCCGTTAAGGGAATTCCACCGGGATCGCGCCCACCGCCGGTATGACCCGGTCCACCCGGAACCGAACCAGGAACTTGGGACCGGCCAGGTTCTCCTCCTCTTTCGGATACGTCCTGCGCCGCAGGGACTCCAGCAACTGCGTGTCCTGTTCCTCCCCGGTCATGGTGAGATAAAGCCGCTTTCCATGATAGCCGGGTCCTTCCTCCAGAAACAGATAGACCGCCCTGGGATTGGATCGCACATTCCGGTGGGTGAGCTTGTCCCGCATAATGAACGCCACGGTTCCATCCTCGAGCACGTGGGGTCGGGCATATACCGCCAGGTCCACATTTCCCTCGGCGTCCGCCGAGGCCAGCACGCCCACCCCTCGGTGGGTTTCGAAATATTCTCCGAGATTCACGTTTTTTCCTCCTGAAAGCGTTCGCAACTGAATTGCACGGCGCGGGCGGATCGCCGGGAAGACTTGCACTATCCGCGGAATTCCTCCATACTAAAAACTCCCGGCCCGGGCAGGGTACGGGAAAACGCACGCACGCCGCTATCGCGATGCGGGGCGGGAACCGCGCACGCCACGGCGATGCGGGTATGGACGTCCGACCCGCCTCCCCGCCGGCGTGTTCCGCCGGCCCGTTCGTACAGGAAATCGAGTTGCATCCATGATGAACAACATTGTGGTCGAAGTCAAAGACGTGTGGTTTGCCTATAACGGAGATCCCGTTCTCTCCGGGGTGAATCTCGAGATACGCCGGGGAGAATTCCTCGCCATTATCGGACCCAACGGGGGTGGAAAAACCACGCTCCTCAAACTCATTCTGGGACTTCTCAAACCGGACCGGGGAAGTATCCGGGTATTGGGCCGGGAACCCCGTTATGCGTCCCGGCGGGTCGGGTATGCGCCCCAGGACGCCCATCTGAACCGCGAGTTTCCCATCAGCGTCCTCGATGTAGTGCTCCTGGGAAGGCTTACCGGGGAGTTCCCCAAGCTCCGGTTCTCCCGAGAGGATCACGCCGCGGCCCGTGAAGCCCTCGAGCGCGTGGGCATGTGGGAACATCGCCGCCGCCGCATCGGCCGGCTCTCCGGAGGCCAGAGACAGCGGGTCCTCATTGCCCGGGCCCTGGCCGGAAAACCCGAAATCCTGTTTCTGGACGAGCCCACCGCCGGCGTCGATACCCGATACCAGACCGAGCTGTACGATTTCTTCCGCGAACTGAATGAATCGGTCACCATTGTGGTGGTCAGCCACGACATCAACGTGCTTTCCTCCCATGTCAAATCCGTGGCCTGTGTGAACCGCAGGCTGTTCTTTCACGACGAATCCGAGGTCACGCCGGAAATGGTGGAGCAGGCCTATCACTGCCCCGTGGAACTCATCGCCCACGGCATGCCCCATCGCGTGCTGAAAGTCCACGAGGACGATTGACATGTTCGAGGCGCTGCAATTCGATTTCATGAGAAACGCATTGCTTGCCGGGCTGCTCACCTCCGTGGCCTGCGGCGTCATCGGCGCGCTGGTGGTGGTGAACCGTATCGTATTCATCGCCGGCGGCATCGCCCATGCCGCCTACGGAGGCATCGGGCTCGCCTTCTTTCTAGGGATCCCTCCGTCTGTGGGAGCAGGCGGGTTCGCCCTGGCGGTGTCGGGCGTCATGGGAATCGTGTCGCTGAATCACAAGCACCGGGCGGATACCATCATCGGGGTCCTCTGGGCGGTGGGATTCGCGGTGGGCATCATCGTCATCGATCTGACTCCGGGATACAACGTGGATCTCATGAGTTATCTGTTCGGAAGCATCCTGGCGGTCCCGGTCCGGGACCTCTGGGTCATGCTGGGGTTGGACCTCATCATCGTGCTGGGAGCGGCCCTGTTTTATCATGGCTTTCTGGCCCTTTCCTACGACGAGGAATTCGCCGCCGTGCGGGGCGTGCCCGTGCGGGGTCTGTATTTCTTTCTCCTTGCCCTGGTCGCCCTGTCCGTGGTCATGATCATCCGCGTGGTGGGACTCATCCTGGTCATTGCGCTCCTCACCATACCTCCGTACCTTGCGGAACTCGTGTGCCGATCCCTCAAGACCATGATGGTGGTGTCCACGCTGCTGAGCGCGGCGTTCACCATAACGGGTCTGTGGGTTTCCTACCTGCTGAACCTGACTTCGGGCGCTACCATCATCCTGGTGGCGGCCCTGGTGTTCGCCGTGGTCCATACGGGACTCCACATATACCATCGGCAAAAGGTCCGGGCGATGGTTCGATAACCTCCGGACGAGGAAACCCCATGTGTGAGGAATGCGATTACCGGCAATGGCTCGAGTCCGCAGGGCTCGCACGCACCCATAACCGTCTCCGCGTGCTCCGGATCATCGGGTCCGCTTCCTCGCCCGTGACGGCTCAGGAACTCCTCCAGGCCCTGGACCGCAGTCAACCCATGAATCGGGTGACCCTCTACAGGACGTTGGATCTGCTGGTGGAACACAAACTGGTGGACCGAGTCAGCGCCGGAGACCGCTCTTTCCGGTTCGGCCTCGCCCCCAACGCGAACCACCCGCCTCACGCCCATTTCTACTGCACCCGCTGCGGGAACATGGAATGTCTCAACCCGGCCGTCTTGAAGCACCTCCGGAGCGACGTGGATTCCCTACAGGAAGTCTTCCCCGCTCAAATCGACAAGGTGGAAATCCGCCTGGACGGTGTGTGCAAGATCTGTTTGAGACGTTCCTCAAAAATCGTGGAGGCCCAAGCCCCTCATCCCGGATGAACCCCGACGGGAAACCGCGTCGCCCGCCCTTCCGGGCAACCCTGACTTCGGAGGAACCACGGAATGGCCTCTCCTTACTTCATGGAAGACCTGATTCTGAGGGATTTCAATGCGGCCGTATTCCAAGCCCATCGTCCCCGGCGGGCATCCGAGCGGGTGTCCGCCCTGCTGGACGCCTATGGGGAGCTGCTGCGGCGCCGTGATCCCGCGGAATTCGAACGCCTGAACCGCGTCCCGGACTCGGTGCTCCGTGAAATGGGCGCCCTGGGTCTGTTCGGCGTCAACATTCCCGAACGGTACGGAGGAAAGGGCCTGTCGCTCACCGAATACCTCGTGTTCATCGAGGAAGCGGTGAAGTTCGACCTGTCCACCGCCCTGGTGTTCATGTCCCATTCGTCCCTGGGAGTAAACGTGCTCCTGAACTTCGGGACCGAGGAGCAGAAACGGCGGTACCTGGTTCCGGCGGCTTCCGGAGACCTTATCTTCGGGTTCGGGCTCACGGAACCCCTGCACGGTTCGGACCCCCGCAATCTGGAGACCCGGGCCGAGGAAACGGACGGGGGAACCCATTATCTCTTGAACGGAACCAAGACCTACGTCACCAATGCGAACTACGCCCGAGCCTTCACCGTCTTCGCCCGCATGGACGCTTCCCGTCCGGGTTTCCTGGGAGTCTTCGTGGTGGAACGGGACACGCCCGGCCTGCGGGTGTCCGCCGATATGCCCAAAATGGGCCTTCGCGCCAGTTCCACGGCGTCCCTGCATTTCAAGGACGTGCGGGTCCCCCGAGGGAACCGTGTGGGGGAGGCGGGGCAGGGGTTCAAGATCGCCATGACCACCCTGAACTACGGCCGATTGAAACTGGGGGCCGCCTCGGTGGGCCTTCTGGACCTGTCCCTCCGGGATATGACCCGCCGGGCCTCCACCCGCATCCAGTTCGGGCGTCCCATCCGGGAGTACCCCCTGGTGCAGGAAAAGCTGGTGGCCGCGCGATTGCGGAGCTTCACGGCCTCCGCCATGAACGACTTCACGGCTCAACTCCTCGAGCGAAACCCCCTGCTGGATGCGGCCGTGGAAACCTCCCACTGCAAGCTCTACGGCACCACCCAGGCGTGGGAAACCCTGTACGACGCCTTGCAGGTGGCCGGGGGGGCCGGATACCTGACCACGCTTCCCTACGAAAAACGGCTGCGGGATTTCCGGGTGGCCACGCTCTTCGAAGGCACGACGGAAATCCATTCCCTCTATCCGTTTCTCTTTCTTCTGGGAAAAGCCCTGCGGGCCCCGGACATCGGGAACCGGGGGAAGATCGCCCGAGCCGCGGTCCTGCTCCGGAACGCCTTCCGGCCTCTGCGGGGCGTCCCGAAATTCGAGGATCCGCTCATGGACCGGGGGGCCGCCCAGATTCGGGCCAATACCCGCGCGCTCAGACGCCTGTTCTTTCTAGGGCCTCTGTTGTACGGGCCCCGCGTTCGGGACCGGCAGTTCTTTCTGCGGAGATTCACCCGGCTGAGCATGGCCACCTTCGGCCTGGCGGCCGTTCTGGCCCGCATGGCCGCCGAGCAGAATTCCGGCGTGTTCCGGCGGGAAGACCGGGACCTCCTGAAATACTACCTGGAAGAGGTCCGGCAGGTGCGACGGGAGTGCCGGAATCTGCTCCCCACACGGCGGGAGGCGCTGCATCGCGCCGTCATCCGGCGCCTTCTTGAGCCCTGACGCCTGCGCTTTGTCGGCCCGTTGATACATACTTTTGCCGGCAGGCCGGTGCGCAACGATGAGATGCACGCCACGCCTTCGGCGTGGGCAATCCTGAGGAATGAGGCGTACAACTCGTACGCCGCCATGACAAAGGAGGAAGCGCAACACAGCGGATCGCGTTTTTCAACGGCCTGTCATCAGCCTGTTGATAAACAGCTGTGCGGGCAGGCTGTTCAAAAACGATGAGATGCAAGCCACGCCTTCGGCGTGGGCAATCCTGAGGAATGAGGCG
>Ga0068713_1000998_pt1 | contig 42990 bp, 34 predicted proteins | sample MTBAKSrepl2MetaG_FD_62223 | JGI IMG/M metagenome (GOLD analysis project Ga0068713, IMG submission 62223) | Enrichment culture microbial communities om Arthur Kill intertidal strait, New Jersey, USA, that are MTBE-degrading - MTBE-AKS2 (Arthur... | ecosystem: Environmental > Aquatic > Marine >... | reverse complement strand
CTCGCCGGGGTGGACGCCTTCCAGAAGGCCACGAGGCTCCGCAAGACCATGGAGGACTGTCTGGACACCAAATGGCTGTGCTATTGACTGCGAACGCCCTTTCCGCGGGGGTGAGACGGTGAGGTTTTTGGCGTGCTGCGCCCTCGTGTGCGCCCTCGCCGCGGCGGCGACTGCGGCCCTGGCCGGGGAAAGAGACCCGGCAAGGCTCTCCCTGTACGTCTTTTTCCAGGGGAGACCTGTGCCCGGGCTCCCGGTATCGGTGGACGGGATCGAAAAGGGCCGTACGAGTGAAGAGGGGGCCTTCCGTGATGTACTCGCCCCGGGACGTCGGCAGATTCAAATCGGCAGACCTGACGGGGGAGTTCTGGATCTTGAGGTAGTGATTCAGGCAGGAGAGAGCGTGCAGGCCGTTGTCGGTCTCCCGGGGGAAGGCGGTGTACCGGCTGTGGACATCGAGAGTTCCAGGGTCGGAACTGTGGTTCCGGACCGTGAGGATGCCGCTGGCTCCGGAGAGAAAGGGCCGCCCGGCACGGTGAAAGGAAGGGTGGTCGACGTCGAAAGCGGCGAGCCCGTGGCCGGTGCCCGGATTTTCGTGAGCGGGGCCGCCAGAGAGGCCCAGACCGACGAAAACGGCGCATTCGCCGTGGATGTTTCTCCGGGCACCTATTCCCTTTCGGTAATCCATACCGACTACAGCACCCGTACCCTGGACGGCCTCCATGTGGAGGCCGGGAAGACGGTCACCGCGGACGTGCAGCTCACGCCCGCCGACGTGGAACTGGCGGATTTCGTGGTGACCGCGCCGTATCTGGAGGGGAGTGTCGCCTCCATCATCGACATCCAGCGTTCGGCGGACTCCGTCACAGAGGTGATCGGAGCGGAACAGATGTCCAAGGCTGGAGACAGCGACGCAGCGGACGCGCTCCAGCGGGTTACCGGCCTCACCGTCGAGGACGGGAAGTTCGTGCTCATCCGGGGCCTTCCCCCCCGCTACACGAAGACCCTGTGGAACGGCTGCGAGCTCCCGTCTCCCGACCCCAACGGTCGCCTCTTACCCCTGGACATGTTTCCCACCGACGTCCTCCAGTCGGTCCAGGTGCAGAAATCCTTTTCCCCCGATCAGCCGGGGAGCTTCGGGGGCGGATTGATCCAGCTCCAGACCCGGAGGATTCCCGAGAAGTCATTTTTCGAGGTCTCGACCTCCGCCGGCTTCAACTCTGAAACCACAGGAAAAAAGGGGCTGGTCTACGAAGGGGGAAAGTGGGACTTCCTTGGATTTGACGACGGAACCAGGGATCTTCCGAGTGAACTGGACCGGATCACCGACAGCGACCGCCGGCTCGCGAAGGCGTCCATCACGAACCCCGACGGGTTCACCGATGAAGAGCTTGAAGCTCTGGGAGAATCCTTCCCGAATACTTACAAGATCGGGGAGGAGACGGCGGCGCCTGATCTGGGCCTCGGGGTCTCCGGCGGCTTGGCCGTGGAGAGACCCTGGGGACGTTTCGGTTTTCTTGGGTCGTTTCTTTACGACCATACATGGGAGAACACTCAGGGTCCGGAGCGGAGTTTCTCCCTGAGCGGAGACAGGCTTCTCGTCGCCGACGACTACTCCGTGTTCGAAACCGCGAGAGACACCACCGTTGGATGCCTCATCACCATCGGCGGTGAGTTGGGCGAGGACCACGAGGTCACCGGCAACACCCTCCTCCTCAGAAAGACCACGGACCGGGCGGAGATCAGGGAAGGGCGCCGGTCGGAAAACGATCAGGATGTGCGGGAATTCACCCTGGAGTTCCCGGAGCGCGAACTCCTCAGCCAGCAGTTCCTCGGGACCCACCGGCTTCCGCCCCTCCACGGCCTCACCGCCGACTGGAGGGCCATGTTTTCGAGGAGCACCAGACAGTCCCACGACCGGCGCTTCTACCGGTACATCCTCCTGGAGGAGCCCGTCTTCGACGGCAGTTCGCTGGAGCGGCGCTACGCCGACCTGGAGGATTCCGGCAAGGACATGGGCTTGGATCTCTCCATGCCCTTCGGGGAGGAGGACACCCTTGCCCTCACGATGAAGGCCGGATACGCGTACGCCACACGGGAACGGACATCCGACACGAAGCGCTTCCAGTTCGAATGGGACCGGGGAGCGATCCCGAGCGAAATCGCCACGATGCCGAACCCGGAGCTCATCTTCACCGAGGAGAACATCGGCCCCGGAAGATTCATCGTGGACGACCTCACCGGGGCAAACGACGACAGCCGCGGGGATCAGACCGTGACCGGCGGCTTCGTCATGGGTGATGTCACGATCCTGGACGTCCTCCGCCTGACCGCGGGCTTCCGGCGCGAAAAATCCACCATCAACATCAGCACGTTCCAGGCCTCCGCCGGCGGAGGAGAGTCTGCAGTGGACAGTACCCTGGAGACGTCGTCGGTCCTGCCGTCGGCATCCGCGGTCCTGACCCTGTTCGAAGACATGCAGATCCGGGCGAGTTACGGCGAGAGTGTCTCCCGGCCGGATTTCCGGGAGATATCCCCTGCGCAGTTCATCGACCCCGTGACCGACGACACCTTTGTGGGGAATCCAGAGCTGAAGGAAACGGAAATCAGCAGCGTCGACCTCAGGTTGGAGTGGTACCCGAGCGGCACGGAACAACTCAGCCTCGGAGTTTTCCAAAAAGACTTCACCAATCCCATAGAGACCGTAAAAATTCCCGGGTTCAACAGTCCACGGACCTTCCAAAACGCCGATACGGCAGAATCCCGGGGTGTGGAGATCGGATTCCGCAAGACTCTCGGTTTCTTCAGGGAGGGCTGGGAGCGTTTCTACGCCGAGGGCAATGTCTCCTTCATCAAATCAACCGTACAGCTCTCGGAGGACACGCTCTTCACCAACACCAATCGGAGCCGGGAGCTGCAGGGCCAGGCCCCGTACGTGGCCAACTTCAAGTTCGGCTACGAAGGCGATCGGCTCGACGCCACCCTGCTGTTCAACATGGTGGGCGAACGCATCACCGAAGTCGGGGTCCAGGGACAGCCGGACATCACCCTGCAGCCTGCGCCGCGCCTCGATTTCGTCCTCCAGTATACCTTCGCGAACGATCTCAAGCTCAAGTTTGCGCTGAAAAACATCCTCGACCCCGAGATCGAGTACACGCAGGGGGACGAGGTGCAGAGGTCCTTCAAACATGGATGGGACGTCGGTCTGTCGCTGAGCGTACCCTTGTGGGGCGGGCGCTGACCGATCAGGCCGGGCGGCTCTCCGCGAGAAGGTCCACCCGGTCGGTCACCTCCCAGGGCAGGCCGATATCCATCCGTCCCATATGGCCGTACGCGGCGAGCCTCCTGTAAAAACCGCCCTTGATGGTCCTGGGCAGGTGCCGGAGCTTGAACTGGCGCATGATACCCGCTGGCCGGAACTCGAAGTGCTTCCTCAGGAGGGCGGCGATGGCCTCCTCGGCAATCTTTCCGGTCCCGAAGGTCTCGACTTGGAGACTCACCGGCCGGGCCATGCCGATGGAATAACTGAGCTGCACCTCGCATTCCTCAGCAAGGCCGGCAGCCACCACGTTCTTGGCTGCATAGCGGGCGGCGTAAGCCCCGATCCGGTCTATGCGTCTTGGGTCCTTCCCGCTCAGCGCCGCCCCGCTGTGCCGGGAATATTCCCCGTAGGTGTCGATGGCGTTCTTCCTGCCCGTAAGGCCCGAATGGACCGACTGGCCGCACCCCATGATGGGTCCGGTGTCGGGTGTGATGAAGATCCTCGTCTTTGAATCGGGCCTGAGTTCCTCGTCGCGAAAGACGGGCTCGATCACGGCCTGGCGTATGTCCTCCTCAAAAGAACGCGCCCCCGCGGGGACAGGCCCTCCGCGCCTGAGACATGCCTGCACTGTGATGCTGTAAATCCGCGCGGGCCTGCCCTGCCTGAACTCCACTCCCACCTGGGTCTTACCGTCAGGTCCAAGGGAGGGGACGATCTTGGTGAAACGGACGGCGGTGAGCCTCCTCGCCAGCTTGTGGGCAAGCCAGAGCGGCATGGGCATGAAGGCCGGGGTCTGGCGGCAGGCGAAACCGAACACGTTCACCTGGTTCCGGACCGTAATCCGCTCGATCTCCTCGTCGCCAAGGGCATTTTCATCGAAGCGGAGCTCGTCCGCCAGGGGCAGATCCCGCAGGCTGGTGAGGGCGGTGCAGGTGCGGGGGTTGAGGATCTCGTCGTCGTATCCCACCTGGGCGATGATATTTCTCGCCACGTTGGGAATGTCCACCAGGGCCGTGGATGAAAACTGCGAAGCGACGAAGATGATGGACTGGGCCACCGCACACTCGGCCACAATAGAGGTGTATGGATCCTGCTGGAGGAAACGGTCCACGACGGCGTCGCTGATCTGGTCGCAAAGTTTGTCCGGATGCCCCTCCGTCACGGATTCCGAAGTGAAGACAAAATCCCTTCTCATCGCTCTCTCCCGTCCTTCCCCCTCACGCTCCGGGGGTTTCCGGTTGCATTCATTCCAGGGCCGCCCTGCGCCCGGAGGACGCCCGCCCCCTCTTCCCGAGTTCGTTGGCCAGAAACGGCAGGATGGCACCGGCAGCCACAGCCGGCATGTCTACGAGGCCCACCGCCCCCAGCCCGAGCCTGGACCGCAGCCCCGGTGCCGCCATGGCGATCCCCTGCAGGGCGAAGGAGCCTCCCAGCGCCAGGTTCAAGTACCTGTTCGGGGGAAGCGCCGCGGTATCGAAGATGCTGTGTCTTTCCGACCGGCAGTGCAGGGTATGGAGAAGCTGGCCCAGGGTGAGGCTCAGAAAGGCGATGCCTCCGGCCCGGGGTCCGACGCCGTACCTGCCTATGCCGTAGACGTAGGCACCCATGGCTCCGGCGCTGATGGTGGCGGCCTCGATACCTATCCGGGCAAAATCGGTTTTTCGCACTATAGGCTCGCCGGGGTCCCTGGGCGGCCTCTCGAGGACATCCTCCTCGGGCGGATCGAGAGACAGGGCGAGTCCGGGAAAGATATCTGTAATGAGATTGATCCACAGGAGCTGCATCTCGGTGAGGGGCTGGCCCACCCCGGCGACATTGGCTGCAAAGGTGACCATGATCTCGCTCAGGTTGGTGGCGAGGAGGAAATGGAGGGACTTGCGGACGTTGGCGTGGATGGTCCGGCCCCTGCTGACCGCGACAATCATGGTCTCGAGGTTGTCGTTTTCCAGGACCACGTCGGCCACCTCCCGGGCCACGTCCGTCCCTGTTCCCCCCATGGCCACCCCCACATCCGCCGCCTTGAGGGCGGGGCTGTCGTTCACCCCGTCTCCGGTCATGGCCACCACCAATCCGGCCCCTTGGAGGGCCTGGACGATCTGGAGCTTGTTCGCAGGGCTCACCCGGGCGAAGACATGGGCCCGGGCCGCGAGGGCTTGGAGGGCCTCCGGCCCCACGCCGGAAAGGCCCGTGGAGTCCAGGATCTTAAGTTCCTCTGCCCCGCTCAGGTTCAGGGCCTTTCCGATGGCGTAAGCCGTAGGGCTCTGGTCCCCGGTAATCATGACGGTCCTGATTCCAGCCCGGTGAAAGGCCTCCATGAGTTCCCCGGCGCCGGGGCGGACGGGATCGGCCATCCCAAGGATGCCGAGCCAGACAAAACCGCTCTCGAAACTGGATCCGTCTTGCCACGCCTCCTCGTCGCCGTCCAGGAGGGCGTAGGCCACACCAAGGTTCCTGAGGGCCCTGCCCGCCATGCGCTCGTTCTCGGTCTGTATCTCGAGGCGGTCCTCGTCGGACAGGAAGAGCGCCACCCCCCCGCGGACCTGCCGATCGCACAGGGAGAGGACCTCGGAGGGGCTGCCCTTCACCGCCACGATCAACCGCCCCGGGCCGGCCCTGTGGACCGTCACCATCCTGTTCCTGCCCTCCGCCCGGTGGAAGACCTTGATCAGAGGGAAGTCCTCCTTGAGCCGGGCGACGTCTATCCCGGAGCGCAGGGCCAGATACATGAGGGCGTTTTCAGTGGGAGAGCCGTTGACCAGGTACCCTCCGTTGTCGAAAATGACCTCGCTCTCGTTGCACAAGGCGGCGACGGTGACGAGGCCCGCCGTCTCGTCCCGGAAGGGCGGTGCTGCGTCCGCGGTGGAGGCGGGAAGGCCGTGCTCCAAGGCGTGAATCCGCTCCATCCCGCAATAGATCTCCATCACCGACATCCGATTCACGGTGATGGTGCCGGTCTTGTCCAGGCAGATGACCTGGATGGCCCCCAGGGTTTCGACGGCATCGAGATGCCGGATCAGGACCTTGCGCCGGCGCATCTCCCGGATGCCCAGGGCGAGGGTTGTGGTGGCCACGGTGGGAAGTCCCTCCGGGACAGCCGCCACCGCGAGAGAGATGGCGGTCCTGAGCATGGGAAGGAGGCCGTAGCCCCGGAGAACGCCCAGGAAAAAGACGATCCCACAGAGGGCCCCCGAGGCTGCGGCGAGTTGGGTGCCCATCCGGTCCAGCTGCCTCTCCATGGGTGTCTCCGGTGGCCTCGCCTCCCCCACAAGGCCCTGGATCCGCCCCATTTCCGTGAAGCGGGCTGTGGCAACCACCACCGCCAGGCCCTGGCCCCCGGTGACCAGGGTGCCCATGTAGCACATGTTCGAGCGTTCGCTGAGCGGAATGTTTTCGTGGGGGAGGGCCTCGGTGGTCTTGGACGACGGGACGCTCTCTCCGGTCAAGGCGGATTCGTCGATGCTGAGCCGCACCGCCTCGATGAGCCTCGCGTCCGCGGCAACGTAATTGCCTGGCCGCAGGACCAGGATGTCACCCGGGACCACCTCCTCGGCCCCCACCGGGGTCACCCGTTCTCCCCGGAGCACGAGGGCCTCGGGACGGACCAGGCTTTTCAGGGAATGGAGGGTGCGCTCGGACTGGCTCTCGGTGGCATAGCCGATGAGGGCATTGATGCCCACCACACCCATGATGGCGACAGCGTCGGCCAGGCCGCCCGTCAGGACAGAAATCCCGGCGGCGGCCGCAAGAAGGGCGACCGGCACGGACCCGAGCTGGCCGAGGAGGATCCCGAGGCCTGAACGGGGCACCGCCTCGGGCAGGATGTTCGGGCCGAATTTCCTGAAGCGGTCGGCGGCCTCGCCGGCGGTAAGGCCCCGGGCGCTGGACGACCCCATGGCCTCCACCACGGCGAAGTCCTCACGGCAGTACCACGGGAGGACCTGCTGGTCTTCCGATGCCACTACGAGCTGCCGGAGCCGTCTCTTGCTGAGGGCGGGCCGGGCCCGGCACCGGAGGGAGGGCACCCGCAGGGCGGCATCGGCCTCTCCAGCCTGCCCCGAAGGACCGGCGGTGGGAGGAGTGAACCGCATGACGACGCCCTGAAGGATTTCGGCCACGTCCTCCGCAGGCCGCCCCGGGTGGTAGGTGAGGAGGACGGTCCCAGTGCGGGTGCTCGCCCGGGCGAGGCGGATTCCGTCGAACCTCGAAAGGCGAGACTCGATATGGGCCTTGAGGGCGTCCGAACGGCGGAGCCCGGCCACACGGAACCTCCCCCGCCCCTTGACGGCGGTGTGGATGGGCTCGACCACGCCGGAGTCTCTCTCTACGGCCCGGAGATGAAAAAGACCTCTCGCGCCTATACCCTGGCCTTCTCCACCGGAGGCTTATTCCCCCGGGGCGCTGCCTTCTCCTTGGACCCGGCCTCGGATTCGGTCCGGCAAATCTCCGAACCGTTCGGCCGGGGCAGGGCGGTGTTCAGGACCTCCTTCACGCCTCCCACAACGCCGCAGAGTACGTCGGTTACTGCCCGGGTGGCGGTCTTTCCCACGGTCCCGGCGGCCTCGATGGCGCCCACCACGGCGTTTCTTGCCACTTCCTCCACGTTCCCGCCGACCTCCTTGGTGGCCTCGATGACCCCGTCAACGGTCCTCCGGGCCACCATGGCAACGTCCGCCCCTATCTCAGCCGCGCCTTTGACCGCCCCCCTGGCGGTCTGGCCGGCGAAGCTGACGATGTCGCCCCCGACGTCGCTCACCCCCATGATGATCCCCTTGGCCACGCTCTTCGTCCCCATGATGAGGCCAGTCCCCACCTCTTCGGTGGCCTGGACGGCCCCCTTGATGACGTCGGTGCTCACGCTGAGCCCCTCCTTGGCCACGTCCCCCGTGGCCCTGAGGGCGTTCGACACCGTATTCCTGGCCAAGCTCACGATCTCCGCCTCGATCTCGTTGATGCCCTTGAGGCTGTTGACGATGCCCTCCTTCACAATGGTCCCGGCCCGATCAAGCCCCGGCCCGCCTTCTCCAGCGGATGTCTCTTGCCCCTTGCTCTCATCCATGGTCATTCTCCCCCTCTGCATGGTGTACGCTTTGCTCAGACGACCTCTGAAATATGCTCACTCCGTACCAGAGCGACGTGTACCAGGCGGGCGCAACAAAATTGCCCCGGGCGATCTGGTACAGGCTCAGGCCGACCAGAATACAAAAGGCGATGGTGGGCACGTCGATCTCCCCCCTGGTCGCCTGTCTCGTCCGGCGGTCGAGGGCCCGGAATGCCGACTGGATCGCGGTCCTTAGGGGAGGGCGCCCCTCACCGTTTCCCCGCAGTAGAAAGAGCCCGCCGTCCTCGGCAAAGGTGGCGATCCCGGCTGGGTCGGACCGGTGAAAGAGGAGCACGCTTCCCGTCCCAGGCCGGGTCCGGACGCGTTCGACGCCGGCGAGTCCGGCAAGAGCCTTCTCCAAGGCCGCGAAGTAGCCGGCGTCCCCTCGCATGGAATCGATCCGGAGCCGAAGCCTTCCGGGACTTGCGCTGGCGATCCTGGCCTCAGGCAGCCCCGCCACCGGAGTCTTCCCCCCGGGGAGAAACGTGCATGCCGGCGGTTTCTTCCTCGATCTCAGCCCTGGCCTCGGCCCAGAGATCCTCTGCCAGCTCCCCGGCCTCGGCCATAATCTCCCGGCCCCGCTCGAAGAGCAGGATCCCGCTCTTCATGGCGGCCTTGGCCAGAGGCCTCGCCGCCTGGGCGAGGACTGGAAGCACCGCCGGCGCCACCACCGCGGCCCCCACCCCGATGGCAAGCCCGGTGAGTATGTTGCCTTTGGCCATGTTGTCGAAAAGTCCCACGTGTCGACCCTCCTTCCTCCCGGGCATATCCCGCGGATATGCTGATTCTATATCCGGACGCCCTTCGAAGTAAAGCACAAGGCCGGGCCGGCCGGACCCGTCGACCATTTCCGGGAAGGGGGCTCATGAAGGTGGCAACCTCCAGAAAGAGGATGAAACAGGGCGGAGCATCCTCCGCCGCCTACGGCTCGGCCACATTCCGGAGGACGGCAGCCGGCGGCGAGAGGTGAAATCCCGCATCGGGAATGGGGGTGCTCAGGTCAAAGCGGCGACGAGGCCGAGACCCGCCGCCTCCAGGGCCTTTTCCACCGCCAGGCCGGCCAGCAGCCTTCCCACGGTCTTCCCCGCCCTCGATGCCGAGGTGTTGATGTAGGCCTCGTGGGACACGGCTCGTTTCCGGTCGAACAGGCCGTCCGCCTCCAGGGCGGCAAGAATCTCGCCGGAACCGATGGTCTTGGGACAGTAATGGACAACCACGCTCCCGGTGGTGGTGCTCACGGAGGTGGAGCGTATCCCCCGGAGCTGCGCGATGAGGCGCTCGGCGTGCTGCGCCGTGGCCGTGTTCCTCCGGATGAGAGGGGATCGCACCCGCAGCCTTCCCGGAACCTCGTGCACGTAGTAGTTCATGAGAGACCCTCCGTACGGTGGTGTTTGCGGCCGCGCCGCCTGCGCTGTGTCCCAGCGTAGGGTAAGAATGTGGCATGTGTGTGAAAGGATTGTGACATTTTGCAGACAATTTCTCTCTATGTCATATTTCTTCGTATAGCCATTCCAAATGGTGAAGACCCTCTCCCCGCGGTGTATTGTGAAGACGCAGGACGTGGCCCCGCTGGGAACTGCGGGGGACGCCCCTTCCACCACACAGGGAGGCATCGGGTGGCTGTCATTCGGATCGCGCGGCGCCACGGGCACGGCCTTGAGGAAGCAAGGCGCCGCATCACGCCGGTCATCCGCCGCACGGCGGATTCCTACGGGTTGCGGTTCCACTGGGAGGGGGACGTCTGCCTGTTCCACGGCCCTGCCACCGGACGCATCGCGGTCGGGGAGGACACCGTCGAGATGGATGTGCGGCTCGGCCTTGCCGCCGGCCTCTTCCGCGCCAGCATCGAGAGGGAAATCCGCGAGGCCCTGGACAGTGCCCTGGCATAGACCGGTGCCGCCCCCACCGGCCGTTCTCTACGGAAGAGGGGACCAGGCATCCAGGCCCGCCGGGCCGTGACCCTCTGAAAGCCCACTGCGCGTGCCGGCGAAAACCACGCGCCCAAAACCCGCACCCCGCCGTCCGGCCGGGGAGCACGCGCGCCAGCTCTCCCCCATTCCTACCCAGGTCTCCAGGCCCCTTTTCCAGCAACGCTGTCCGGCCAAGACATCACGAAGCGTATTCAGACGGACGTACCGCAACGGCCTTTTCATGCGAACGTCACATTCTGTTCACAAAGAGTAGCGGACATTGTGCTACGGTACAGAAACACTTGAGGATCGAAGCACGGTGTTTTCACCTTCACCCCAGGCATGGAGGAAGCGATGCATCTCATCGCGTTGAGACACAGGCGGCGCCCCGGCGCCCTATCTGCCGGCCTTGAAGGTCCTCCGGGAGGGCTGGGGACGGTTGCGGGGATCCTCGCAGGGGCGGGGCTCGCTCCACGCCCCGGGGCGTCCTGTCCCGGGTGTCTGCCTTTTTCTTCGGGTGACGCGACCGCCGGTTCTGAAAACGAACTCCAGACCGCCGTCGCCGGGGAACGATGCTCGGTGGACCTCCCACTGGCAATCCAGGAGTCCAATTACTACGCAAATGTCATGCGGCGCGCGGTCTCGGGCGATGCCCCCGAGAGAGACGTCTCCGATCTCGAGCGATTCCTCGCAAACAATCCACGGGGAGTCTGGGAGAACAGCTGGGTGCGATTCCCCAGGAGACGCCTGAGCCGCCTCGGGGAGCAAACCCTCCGCGGGGACCTCCTGGCTGACAAACGGGACCCCTCTGGCGGACTGCGGTCCGATGCCCACAGGTTCCTCCGGGAAGAGGGGGGAGAGGCGCAGGTAAGGATCCCGGTGAGCTATCTGCTCAAGCTCGCCCTGGCCGACTGCCTGGGGTCACAGCCCGGGCTTCCGGCAGTCATCCGTCAGACCGGATACGGCCTCCTCCGGCACTTTCTGAGCGACAACACCTCGCCGGAGACCTTTTCGTTCCACGTGGTTCCGCTGAGACCAGAGACCGGCATGGGCAGAGCGCTCGCCCGGGAGGCGGCCAAACGTTTTCTGCTGACGCACCTCCTTGCGGAATACGCCAACCTGAAATTCGCCCTCCGCTCCCTGGGACAGGAGGTGGTGGTGTATTTCTCCTCTCACCCGCCTGCGCGCCAGCGCGAGCTCAGCTCCCTGGTCTCGGATTCCTTCTACCGGGAACTCTTTGTGAGCCCGTGTCTGTCTGGCTGGGACACGGGAGAGAAAAAATACCGCTACATGCTCCTCTGCCATGAGGTCCTGAGCCGCAGCCAGCTCAACTGCCTTGCCAGGTTGAGGGAGGCGAGGATCCTCCGAAACGGCCTGGTCACCCTGCCGAGCACCTCCAGTGTGAGCCTTGCCAACAACGGCACCCACATCAGCCTGGGGAGCCGGCGCCTGACGGAACTCCTGAAGGAGCGCCGTCCGGGATTCGGCCCGGTTGAGGAAAAGTACGTCGGTGACCTCGCCATCAAGATAGCGGAACATTTCCTGCCTCTCTTCGTTGGCACGTACACAGGGGACCCATTCCGGATCTCCTTTCCCGAATTCCACCCGGAAACGGTGCTGGGATTCCTCCCCCACGAGCTCGAGGACACGCACCTGCGGATGCTCTGGCGGCGCTGGAAGGGCAAGGCCTGCATCAGACTCCTGGGAAGGCCCCTCACCCCCTTCGGGCCGAGGTGGCTGGATGCGGCCCTTGCCTGGGGCTTCAAGCTCAAAGGGGATGTGGTCCGAGACTTCCGCCTCCTGGACTACCCGGCCGCCCTGAAGAGCACGGTGCAGAGCCCGGCCTTGGACGGGACGCCCGGCAACCTGGACAGGCTGAAACAGGACCTCAAGGATCTCGGCATCTTCGATACCGGGATTGCGCCGTATCTGCTGTACCGGCTCAGGGAATTCGCGCAGATGGGATTCTCCGGGTTCGAGGGGCGGCATTACAGCCTTTTCCCGGACCTCGCGGAGGATATGGCCCACGCCACAAATCTCCAGGTGCTGCTGACGGCCCTGGCCTTCAAATACATGGCCACGGGGGCGGTGTCCCACGAACAGATCCCCGACGTCCCCTTCGTGGAAAGCGAACGGCGCCAGATCTTTTTCGCCGCCGCAATCGGTCTGCCCACATTCTACGTCAGGGTGGATACGGAGAACCGCTTCCTGAAGACGATCCTTGCGGAGACGGAGCGGACCAGGCACAGCCGTCGCTACCCTGGTTTCGTCCGAGTCTCGCTTGCGGAGTACCTGAAGGCCCTGGTCAGACTCATCGTCAGGGACGGGGAGGACCTCGTGGAGGCGCTCGGCCTGGACGGAACCCTGCTCGATCTCTCGGCCCGCATCCAATCTCCGGCATCCCTCACCGCGGCAGGTAGGCTCATCCGCGGGATCCTGGAGACCTGCGGCACGAGGTCAGCCATATCGGTGGACGCCCGGGAGTTCAACCAGGCGGCGGAGTCATATTACCGCTGTCACTTGCGGCTCCGCCACCTCAAGGGGGCCATGGATCTCCTGGTGGAGGATCTGGGCCGGATAGAGCGGGAACAGCTATCATCCGCCTTCAGCATGAGGCGCTCCCTCGCCTTCGCCGCAGGCGAGTCCGACCCCCGGGAGATCGTTGCCAGGGCCTGGCCCGGGATTTCCCGCGGGGAGTCTTCCCTCGACACCCTGGTGCAGGTGATCAACCTGCTTCTCATCTCCATCCAGTTCGACGCCGCCAGGGCGGAGCACCCCTCGGACTGCAGCCTCCGGAGCCTCCCAGATGCGCCACCAGTACATCGAGCGGGAAACTGGTAGGGTCCGCACCGAGCGCCTGTGCGGGGACGGGCTCATCCGGGTCCTGTATTCGCGGGAGCGGGAAGATGCGTGCCGGATGTACCGCGCGCTGACGAGCGCCCGCCTCTCGAGCCTCCTCGGCTTCCTGAACTACGACGTGCCGCTCGGCCGGAGGGTTCTCGGTAGCGGCGAGTTCCTGAGGGATGTGGATCTCACCGAGTGCGCTGACCCGAAGGAGGCCTCCGGCAGCCTGAGAAGGCTCTTCGAGAGAAAGATCCGATACTGGGAGTGCCGCCCCATGCCTGCCGATCCCAGGGCCGTAATGTCCCCAGCGGATTCCCGGCTCCTCCTGGGGTCCCTCGACGAGAACTCGCATCTCTTTCTCAAGGACAAGTTTTTCCATTTCCACGAACTCCTGGGCCGTGAACACCGCGTGTGGCACGCCGCGTTCGAAAGAGGCGCGTTCGCCGTCTTCAGGCTCACCCCGGACAAATACCACTACAACCATACCCCGGCGGCGGGCGTGGTCAGAGACATCTACGAGATCGACGGAGTGTACCATTCCTGCAACCCCTGGGCGGTCACGGCGGTCTGCACCCCGTATTCCAGGAACCGGCGGGTGGTGACCGTGCTGGACACCGACGTGCCGGGAGGATCCGGCGCCGGGCTTGTGGCCATGGTGGAGGTGGTGGCCTTGATGATAGGCTCCGTCGTTCAGTGTTACAGCGTGGAACGCTACGAGGACCCTCGTCCTGTGATTCCAGGGATGTTTCTCGCAGGCGGGCGGCCGAAAAGCCTTTTCCGTCCGGGGAGCAGCACCGTGGTGCTCCTCTTTCAACCCGGGCGGGTGCGGTTCGCCCCTGATCTCGTCCGCAATCTCTACGCCTACGATGTACAGAGCCGCTTTTCCGCGGGTTTCGGCCGTCCCCTGGTGGAGACCGAGGTCCGTGTCCGTTCCTGGATAGGAAACAGCTGCGCGAAGACCCCTCCCGGGGAGGGGAGTCCCCATGACGCCTATGCCGAGGAGGAGTGCCTCCATGGGTGAGGGAATGGCGGCGATCGGCATCGGCGCAGTGCTTTCAACCCTGATGTGGGTGGGCTTCCGGAACCTTCCCGGCGAGCGGTGGCAGATCATGGCTGCCATCCCGGTCCTTAAGGACGAGACCGGGCACTGGCGGGGTATGAACCTCACCTATTACGGTCTGTTCACCGCCCTCGCCGCCGTGACTGCCACGGCGGTCTTTCTCGGGCTCAGCGGGGCAGTGGGAATTTCTCTCTGGAGCGCCATGGCCCTGGTCCTGACGGTCTGCTGCCTCTGCCTGCCCGCCTCGCGCATCGTGGCCCGTCTCGTAGAGAAGAAGCCCCATACGCTCACCATCGGCGGGGCGTTTTTCGTCGGCCTCGTCCTTGCGCCCTGGGCGGTCGTCGTCCTGGACCGAATGGGAACGGCCTGGGGAGCGACGCCGGTACCCGCCCTTCCCGCTCTCGCCGCCGTTGCCGTTGCGTACGCCGCAGGGGAGGGCCTGGGCCGCCTGGCCTGCATCAGCTTCGGCTGCTGCTACGGAAGGCCCATTGCCGAATGCCCGCCCCTGGTCCAGAAGGTACTTTCAGGCCGGGGGATGGTCTTTGTCGGAAAGACGAAAAAGGCTGCCTATGAGGGAGGGCTCGAGGGCCGGCAGGTGGTCCCGGTCCAGGCCATGACCTGCGTCCTTTTCGTCTGGATCGCGCTTTGGGGCGGGGTCCTCTTCCTGCACGGCCGTTACGGAACGGCCTTCGCCGGGGTGGTTGCCGCCACACAGCTCTGGAGGGTGATCTCGGAATGCCTCAGGGCAGATTACCGCGGGGGCGGATCCGTATCAGCCTACCAGGTCATGGCCCTCTTCACAGTATTCTACGCCCTCGGGGCGGCGATCCTTCTCTCCGCCCAGGAGATCACTTGGCCTGGTGCTGATATCGCCGCCGGCCTGCGGATGCTCTGGTCCCCTGAGGTCATCGTCATTCTCCATGCGATCGGGGCAGTAACCTTCGTCCATACGGGCAGGAGCATGGTGACCGCCTCCACCATCGCGTTTCATGTTCTGCGCGAGGAGGTGTAGGCCCTGGTCAGGACCCGTTATGGTTGCGGATGGTCCGCTCGATCTCTTCGAGGGTAGCGTGCCGCACGTCCTTCCCCTTGACAAGATAGACCACGCTGTCGCATATGTTGCGGGCGTGGTCCCCGATCCTCTCCAGTGCCCGGGCTACCATGAGCATGTCGATGGCCCAGGTGATAGTGCGTGGGTCCTCAGCCATGAAGATCGCCATGAGGCGGACGATGCCGTTGTATTTCTGATCCGCCTCGAGGTCGGCGTGGGCGACCTGGACGGCCCTCTCCGGGTCCAGGGCCTCGAAGGCCGCAATCGAGTCCCCCACCATCTGCCGGACATGGCCCCCGAGGATCGCGATTTCGGTGCAGTGCTGTTTCACATGGCTCTCGAGACCGAGACGCACAGCCATGCTGGCGATCTTTTCGGCCTCGTCGCCGATCCGCTCGAGATTGCTCACGATCCTGGTCACGGTCACAAGGAGCCTGAGGTCCGAGGCGGCGGGCTGGCGTATAGCCATGACCTCGGTGCAGTCCTCGTCAATCTGCACCTCGAGGGAATTGATAAGGGCGTCGCGTTCCACCACCTCTCTCCCGAGCTCCGCATCGGCACTGCACAGGGCCTTCAGGGCATTGGCCAGCTGATTTCCCACCGTCTCCCCCATGGAGATAACCCTGGTGACGATCTCTTCGAGTTCGACATTGAATTCCTCGGAGATATGGGAGTAAAAACCCTTTTTCAAGATTTTCCGCCGTTCCATGCCTGCCTTCCTTCGTGTTCGTCACCCCCGCCGTATCCTCGATGCCTGTGCGAGGTTCCGCCGTCCCTAGCCGTAGCGCCCCGTGATGTAATCCTCGGTCTTCTTCTCCCTGGGGTTGGTGAACAGGGTCTTGGTGTCCTGCATCTCAATGAGTTCGCCCAGATACATGAAGGCCGTATAGTCGGAAACCCGGGCCGCCTGCTGCATATTGTGAGTCACTATTGCGATGGTGTACTGCGATTTCAGTTCGTAGATCAGTTCCTCGATCTTCGCCGTGGAGATCGGATCGAGAGCGGAACAAGGTTCGTCGAGAAGGAGGACGGCCGGCTCGATGGCTATGGCCCTGGCGATCACGAGGCGCTGCTGCTGTCCTCCGGAGAGGCCGAGGGCGTTGTCCTGGAGGCGGTCGGAGACCTCGTCCCAGAGAGCGGCCTTCCTGAGGGAGCGCTCCACCATCTCGTTCAGAAGGGTGCGGTCTTTGATGCCGTGGATCCGGAGGCCGTAGGCCACGTTCTCGTACACCGACTTGGGAAAGGGATTCGGCTTCTGGAACACCATGCCCACCTTCCGCCGGAGGTCGGTCACGTTCACCGTCCGGTCATAAATGTCCGAGCCGTCGAGGAGGATCTGTCCCTCGATGCGGCACCCTTCCACCAGGTCGTTCAGGCGGTTGAAACAACGGATAAGGGTCGATTTTCCACAGCCGCTGGGCCCGATGAAGGCCGAGACCCGATACCGTGGAACCGGCATGTTGATCCGGAAGAGGGCCTGTTTTTCCCCATAATACAGGTTCAGGTCCCGGACCTGGATACAGATATCCTCCCGCTCCAGCTGCCTGGAGCGCTCCTTGTCCGCCCCGGTCCGGATCTTGACCTGCAACTCGGAGATCGCTCTTTCGGTCATTCGGGTGTGCTCCCTTGAATTGTTGAAACGCCGGAAGACCCGTCCTGTCTCAACCCTCCAGCGCCCTGAATTTTTCCCGCAGGTGGTTGCGAATGGCGATGGAGGCCAGATTCAGGACCACGATGACCAGCACAAGCAGGAGGGCCGTGGCGTACACCAGGGGCCGGGCCGCCTCGACGTTGGGGCTCTGAAAGCCCACGTCGTAGATGTGAAAACCCAGATGCATGAACTTCCGCTCCAGGTGAAGATACGGGAAATTACCGTCGACAGCCAGGGAGGGGGCCAGTTTCACCACCCCGACCAGCATCAGGGGGGCCACCTCTCCGGCGGCCCTGGCCACCGCCAGGATGAGACCCGTCATCATGGCGGGACTCGCCATGGGGAGGACAATATTCCAGAGGGTCTCAGCCTTGGTGGCGCCCAAGGCAAGACTGCCCTCCCTAATGGACCGCGGGATCCTGGTCAAGCCTTCTTCGGTCGCGACGATCACCACAGGCAGGGTGAGGATGGCGAGGGTGATGGAGGCCCAGAGGATCCCGGGCGAGCCGAAGGTTGGGGCTGGAAGGGCCTCGGGGAAGAAGAGGCGGTCGATGTTCCCCCCGAGGAAATAGACGAAAAAGCCCAGGCCAAAAACCCCGTAGACTATGGAGGGAACGCCCGCCAGGTTGTTCACGGCGATCCGGATCACCCGGGTGAGAAACCCCTGCCTTGCGTACTCCCTGAGATACAACGCAGCGATGACCCCGAAGGGCGTGACGATCACGGACATGATGATGACCATCATCACCGTGCCGAAGATCGCCGGGAAGACGCCGCCCTCGGTGTTGGCCTCCCGTGGGTCGTCGGCAACGAATTCCACCAGCTTCTCGATGTAGAAGAGGACCTTGTCGCCCGTCCCCATAGCGTTGGGTCTATAGGCCCGGACCACCTTGGCGAGAGGCACCTCGACCCGCCCCCGCTCCATGACGGCGGCGGTAAAGCTGTCCCGGTTGATTTCACTGTAGAGTCCGATCAGGCGCTCCTGGAGCCCGGCGTACCGCCCGTCCAGGCTCCTCCTCTCGACGTCGATGGCCGCCTGTTTCGCCGGGTCTGCGTCGCCGTCGAGTTCAAGTCGGCGCTCCCGAAGGCGAAGGCGCTCCAGGGCGTAATTGACCGCACCGATCTCATCTCTCTCGATCCGTCTGATCTCCTCAAAGAGGCCGAGGGTCCTTGGAAGCCGGCTCTGGAGCTCGTCCCACGCCGCGGCCCCGCGTGCCACCACCCTGCCCCCTTCTCTAATCTCGGTGAGATATCCGTAAAGATTGCCCCACTCCCGCCGCTCGACGACCACCAGATCCTCGGGATAGTCGAATTCCCCGAGTCTAAAGGCCTCTACCACCCTGAAATCGGCGCCGTACACGTCCCGGTTTCCGACCTTGAACAGGTATCGGGTGACGACGGCCTCCCCCTCCGGGAGATCTATCCCCGAAGCCGCCAGTCGGCTCGCAGGGATCTCCTCACTGTCATAGATCTCGCCGACAAGGGGGGCGCGCCCGCCGCTCCGGTCGATAAATTCGGCTTCGACGACCCGAGCAGGCCAAAAATGCCCGAGCCCCCGGGCGGCGATGAGCACCAGAAGGCCGAAGACCATAACCAGGCTCACGCTCACCGCGGCGGCGCTCAGCCAAACCCAGGGGTGCCCGCTTTCGATCCATTCACGCATTGCTGAGTACCCTCCCTGGAATATCCCCCGTCCACTCCGGCATCCGTACCTGCTCGCGGGGTCCGGTACAGCCCCTATGCTGCAACTCCCCGGGCTGGAAGCCTTCACAGGGTACTGCAGATGCGAGGCGGCGGGCACGCAGACGTACTCCCTGTACTTCAAGTGCCCGCCAACAAAGCAGATTCTGTGCCCTGTGAAGGCTTGCCAGCATCCCTGACCTCCGGGCTACAAGGAGCTGTACTTCCTTCGCAGCCGCTGGCGGATCACCTCGGCAGCGGTGTTGAAGGCAAAGGTGAGGGCAAAGAGCACGAGCCCCGACAGGAAGAGTATCCGGAAATGGGTGCTGTGGACCTCGGTCTCCGGCATCTCCACGGCGATGTTTGCGGAGAGGGTACGCATGCCCTGGAACATATTGAAGTCCATGATCGGGGTGTTCCCAGTGGCCATGAGCACAATCATGGTCTCTCCCACCGCCCGGCCGAGGCCGATCATGACCGCGGAGAAAATCCCCGGGCTCGCCGTGAGAAGCACCACCCGGACAAGGGTCTGCCAGGGCGTCGCCCCGAGGGCCAGGGACCCGTGGGCCAGATGCTTGGGGACCCCGAAGATCGCGTCTTCAGTGATGGAAAAGATGGTCGGGATGACGGCGAAACCCATGGCGATGCCGACGACTACAGAGTTTCGCTGATCGAAGGTGAGCCCCAGGGTCCCGGAGAGCCAGTTCCGCATGTCCCCGTTGAACAGCCACCGTTCGAGAAATGGGCTGCATTCGATCCCCGCCCATCCGACAAGGATGACGACGGGAACAAGCAGGGCGGACTCCCATCCATCCGGGACCGCGAGCCTGATCCGCTCCGGCAGCCGGGACCAGCCGTAGGAGGCCAGCAGCACCGCCGGCAACACCAGGACCAGGACGGCGAAGATGCCCGGGAGATGGGTCTCTGCGAAGGGGGCCAGCCAGAGGCCGGCAAGAAAACCGAGGATGACAGTCGGGAGGGCCTCCATGACCTCGATGGAGGGCTTGACCAGAGCCCGCATCCTGGGCCGCATGAAATGGGCGGTGGAAATGGCCCCCAAAATGGCCAGGGGGACGGCGAACAGCATGGCGTAGAAGGCGGCCTTGAGGGTGCCGAAGGAAAGGGGCACCAGGCTGAACTTGGGTTCGAAGTCGTCGGAGGCCGAGGAGGACTGCCATACGTGGGCCGGTTCCGGGTAATCCTCGTACCACACCCTGCCCCAGAGGGCGGACCAGGATACCTCGGGGTGCGGGTTGTCCACCTCCCAGAAATGGAGTGTACCGGCTCCGTCCTCGGCCAAGAGGGCGTCGGCCCTGGGCGCCACGGCCAGGACGTGCATCGGTCCAGCGCTCAGGGATGCAACCAGCACGGTCCTGCCCGAGGTGGCGTGATAGATACCGAGGCGTCCTGCGTCGTCCCCTGCAAGGAAGCCCTTGCGGTTGTATTCCGGGGCAAGCCGGCGTATGGGCCCATCCTGGGCGGGGAACTCCCTGATCCTTGTGAGCCTGCGGTTGCCCTCAGGGTCGCGCACCGGGAACCACTGAACCGTTCGGCCCGTCGAATCGCCCACAATCAGGGAGATGCCTCCTGTGAGCAGGGCCATGGACGTCGCCTGCAAGCCTGGGGGGAGCAGCGCGACGGTCTCTCCGTGAACGGGCGCAGACCTGTCCCTGATGTCGTACCAGACTGCCCCGCCCTGGATGTTTGCAGCGTAGAGGACCGTCCGCTGCGGGTTGATGAGCAGATGGAGGGGAAGGGCTGGCGGAGGCGGGAGCGCCGCCCCAGTCCGGCTGACCGTGACGGAGTCCGAGAGGAAGGACGTCTCCCTTGCGAAGTCGGCCAGGAGGAGCCGCCCGTCCTCGGTCGCGGCGGCCAGGGTGCAACCCTCTTCCGCGGCGGCGACGGCCATATGCCGGAGTGGCCAACCCTCCGGATCCACCGTCACGGGCTCGTCTCCGAGGGGGTACTCCAGCCGCGGGACGACGGTCCGGGTGTCCCCCTCGAAGGCAAGGCCGTATGCATGCCTCAGCACCAGGGCCCGGCCGTCTGAAAGGCCGAAGGCCACAGCGGCCCCCGGCGGGGGCGCGGCTGCAAAACCGGTCACCGAGACGCCGGGAGGGAGGGGAAGCGCAATATCCTCCAGAAGAGCGCCGCTTGAGGCCGAAAAGAACACTGCGTGCCCTTTCGACGTGAACCGGACCCCGATCTCGACCTGCTCCTCCAGGGCGAGGTGCAGAGTGTCGCCGGCCTCCTCCGCGGGCACGGGATATCGGGCGGCCTCCCGCGCGCCGGCCCCCTTGAAGAGCGGGATCACCACATAGAAAAGGTAAAAAAAGATCAAGAGGATGGCGATGATGACGCCCACCCCGCCTCCAGCCACCGTATGGCGGGCGACGAGGTCCTTCGCCATGCGCCGGAGTCGCCGGCGCACGCTGACCGGCGCCTCCGGCGCGGGCAGGATGTTCGGAGAGGTGTGCGGTCTTTCCTGGCCCATGTGAAGTGAAGGTCCTCTGGCGCGTCCGCCACGGGATCGCAACGAGGGAGAAAGGCCCTCCAGAAGGTCTCAGCGAGACAGCCGGGCTGGGGCCTTTCGCGACAGATAGCGGCCCCGCCCTTGGGTATCCGGAAGCCGCAGCGCCCACGCCGGCGGGGCGCTGCGGTCCCACCGGAACGCTCAGTCGAGCTTTTGCATTTCCTTCTGGACAACACCGGCGGGAAGCGGGATGTAGCCGTCCTTCACGACGACCAACTGTCCGGTCCTTGAAAGGACCATGGTGAGGAATTCCCGCTCGAGGGGAGGAAGAGGCCTGTTCGGGTGCTTGTTCACATAGACGTACAGGGGCCTTGAGAGGGGGTACTTGCCGTTCAGGGCATTTTCAGCCGTGGCCTCGTAATAGGGTTCGCCCGCCTTCTCCGCCAGAGAGACCGCCTTCACACCGGAGGTCTTGTATCCGATGCCGGAGTATCCGATGCCGTTCAGGGAGACCGAGACGGACTGGACCACCGAGGCCGATCCGGGCTGCTCGTTCACGGTGTTCTTGTAATCGCCCTTGCAGAGGGCCTCGTCCTTGAAATACCCGTAGGTCCCGGAGACGGAGTTGCGCCCGTAGAGCTGCACGGGACGGTTCGCCCAGGCCCCCTCCAGACCGAGCTGACCCCATTCGGTCACGTCGGCCGGGGCGCCGCACTTGCGTGTGGAAGAGAAGATCGCGTCCACCTGGGGGATGGTGAGGCCCTCGATGGGGTTGTCCTTGTTCACATAGACTGCAATGGTGTCTATGGCCACGATGACGGCAGTGGGTTTGTAGCCGAATTTCTCCTCGAATGCCTTGACCTCGTTGTCCTTCATCTTCCGGCTCATGGGGCCGAGGTTCGAGGCCCCCTCGGTGAGGGCCGGAGGCGCGGTGGAGGAACCCGCCGCTTGGATCTGGATGTTTACGTTGGGATAGAGGCGTTTGAATTCCTCTGCCCACAGGGTCATGAGGTTCGCCAGCGTATCGGACCCCACGCTGGAGAGGTTGCCGGATACCCCGCTCGCCTTCTGGTATTCCGGAAGGGCCGGGTCAACGGTGGATTCCGCCTGGAGGCCCCCTGCCAGGGGACCTGCGAGCATGGTGAGAACGAAGAAAAGAACTCTGACGCGGTTCAAGATTGTTGCCCTCCCTCATTGGCCGTGATTTTTGGTCGGATACGACCCATGGCAGTATCACCGATCAATGTGGCAGATGCGTGAAAGCATTGTGACGATTGGGTTACAGACGGAGCGAACCGGGGCAGATCCATTTCCAGCGCGCCGGACAGGCGCGCCCTCCAGCCGGGGCAGCAGGTGCCCGCGGGTCCTCCCGAGAGATTGGTCTACGGGTGCCCGCCGTAATAACGGGAAGGCCCCTGATAAACATCCCATCCGCTTTCGTGAAAAAGCCTGCGGCAGGTCGCGACGGTCTCGCCCCTGCCTTCCTCGGTCCGTTCCCTGGTATCGCGCGGGTTGGCCCCGACTTCCGCCCAGAAGAGGTTGGCCCCGGCCAATCCTCCGAGCGTGCAGGGTTCGTGGGTGCAGTTGCCGGCCACCGTGCGCGGCATGCCCAGCCGAGTGACGGCCACGATCTGGGCCATGCGCAACTCGGTGATGGTTCCCCGGGCGGCGATCTCCGTCCCAGGGATGGGTATGCGCCTTGCCGCTCCGCTGTAGGCCGGATTGAACGAGGCTGTGAAAAGGATCAGGTCGGCGATCTCTTCTGCGGTGTGTTCGGGGCCCACGGGCTCGACGCACGTGCCCACCTTCAGACCGGCCTCCTGAAAATTACGGATGCTCTCCCTTCTTCGTTCCGGGGAAAGCCGGGAGTCGATGCCCTCGCGCAACCGCAGGGCATGGTAGACGCCCGCGAAACCGGCCTCCCGTATCTTTCGCGCCCCGTCCTGGGACTGGTCGCCCACGTTGGCCACAAGCACCGTCTCCGGCTTGAGATTCCTGCGGATCTCCCCTGACATTTCAAGGAACAGACCGAGTGGATAGTGGGCCGTAGTCATGACGAACACGGCGTTCGCGCCGTCCCTCTCGAACAAGCGGGCGTAGCCGACGGCCTCCTCGGCGGTCAGGCGGGTCTCCCCGGAGAAGACGCGGTTTGTCTCGGCGAAGGCGCAGAAGAGACAGTTCGAGGGGCAGGGGGCCAGGTTCAAGGCGAGTTGGGCGTGCACTTCGGCCCTGTCTCCCGTGAGTTCCTTGGAAATGCGGTTGGCCTCGGCCATAACCAGGTAGGAACCGGGCGAATCGGGAGGAAGAGACAGAAGATATATCAGCTCGCTCCTGGACATCTGCGCGCCGTCACGGGATTTTCGAATCAGGTCGTGGACATCCATATAAGACTCCCTCAGTGCCGTGGTATGAGATACATCTCAGGAGAAGGCATCGACCCTTCCCGCTGGATTTCCCAGACGGGTCCGCCCGGAATGGCCGGGAGTTCGGGCCGGGACAGCCCTACCGGCCAGGGGTCTCTTCGCAGCGCGTCCAGGTCTCGTCGGGGTTGTATTCCGTCATAGCCGCCACTCTCTCCGCCGTATCCTCCCCGAGATCCTTTTCGTAGATCACACCCTCATGGTTGACAATGAAGGTCATGACGCCCGATGCGCCATACCTCGCAGGGTAGGCGGCCAGGGAGAAACCGAGGATCATCCGGCCGTTGACCACATAGTCAAAGGCCCCGCCGTTGGCATGCTCCCCCTGGGCCTTCAAGATCTTGAAATAATAGCCGTGAAAGGGTTCGGGATCCTCCGTATCCAGCCGGCCGGCATATCCGGCCTCGGCGGCCTTGGCTATCAGGGGCCCCAAAGGGCTCTCCTCCTCTCCTTCCTCCGCCTCCCAGTAGAGTCCGTCCCTTTTGCCCTTGCTGCTGGTGAACTGCTGGGCGAACTCCGGGCAGCCGCTGCCGTCCCGGTCCCTGGCCGCGTATTCCCGCTGGGCGTCTGTGTACGCATGGAGCACCTCCACGGTGGCCAGCTCGTTCCTGCCAATCCGCCGGTTGAGAATCTCCTCCTTGCCTGATTCGGTGTCAAAAAACCAGACGTTTCCGCGCTGTACGACAGGGATCGGAAAAGGGTAGTCCTGAATGCCGACGGAGAGGACGGCCCTGACATCGCTCTCATACTCGATGCCGTGCTTTTCCTCGTAGGCCTTGAGAAAGCGGCCTCTGCCGTTTCTGTCCGCCACACTGTCCCCTGAAGAGATGAGATCGCGGGAACCGGGACCAAGGATGGCAGCCAGTTCCGCGTCGTCGTCCTCCTGCACTGCGGCCGCCAGGGCGCTGACAGCCTCCTGAGGAGAGATGAAGGCCTTCTGCTCAGGTTCCGCCGTGGCGCCTGCGGCGGCGGAAAGTGCAATGCCCGCGGTGAGTATCAGCACAGCGCACGGGAAAAACAACGCTGTCCTGTCTGCATACGATCGCCATGACATCATATGATTATTCCCCTCTCTCCCATGCGCTTCCCGTGCCCTCGCCGAAATCACCGCCTGCCGTCCCTGCCGCCGTGGCGGCCTTCCTGGCCGCCCCCGGAGGGCATATTCCTCTGCTGGCCCTCCCGGCTCAGACGCCCGCGCCTGCTCGACTCGCGCTCCTGTTTGCCGCTGCCTATAATGCCGAAGGCCTGGCCGCCGCTTCTGTCGCGCGTCTTGCCCCCCCGGAGACCGCCTCCTACGCGGTCGCCCTGCGGCTTCACCTGCCTGTCGAGGTCGCTCCCCGCTTTCCCCCTGCCGCCCTGATCTCCCCTCCCTTTTCCTCCGTCGCCCGGAACGGAGACGATACCCTTCCGCTGCAGGTCCTGTTCCCTCCCCCGTCGCTCCCGATCGCCCCGGCCGGAAACGATGCCGCTCCCCCGCCGGTCGTCCCCCTTGACGATACCCCTGGGCGGAGGCCCCCCGCCGCGCCCGTCCCTGCCGCCGTGCTCTGGAAACCCCCTGATATCACGCCGGAATTCCCTGTGAACTGGAGCGGCCTTACCGAATTTCCGGGCGGTCGGTTTGTCGCGATAGGCCACGCCCCTCCTGTGCCTTGGGGCGTGATACCAGGGACCGGAAGGCACTCTCCAGTCATTGTGCCTGAAAAATCCGGGCCTCTTGTGTATGTCGATAAAAATATGGCGGCGGTGCCAGTCGAAACGGCTCCATGAGACCACGGAAAAGCTCACGAAGGGGCCGGGCCAGAAGAATATGCCCGCGCCGGCGGTCACGTGGTGCGGGCCCCAGTGATAGGGAGGATAGGCCGGGTACCACCAGGGGCCGTAAACAGAAAGGGGATCATAATACGGCACATAGACCACCTCGGGGTTCGCCGGTTCGATGATGATCGTTTCCTTCTCAACCACCACTTTCTGCTCAGGGGTGGATGTGAGACTTCCCTGCCCGTACGCTTCGGCCCTGAGCTTTTGAATCATGGCCATCACCTCGGTCTCCTGGGCGAGAAAGGCGTTCCCCAGGCTGGTGGTCTCCGTGATCCTCTCGCTCATCAGGGCAAGAACCGACGGGAAATGGCAAAGTGCTTTCACGCTGGGGTCCCAGTCCTTGTCCCGAAGCGCCTCGTCAAGACCTGCCTCCAGGAGACTGGGGTTCCTTTTAAGCCAGCGGTCGGCCTCGATCACTTCAATCGGATACGTGGATGCCATAAGGATCTGGGACAGGAGCGCGTCGGGATAGAGTGCGATGGGGGCAAGCATCTGGGCAAGCTGTTCGCTGGTGAATGCGGCGGTGACCTCTGTTCCAGCGGCGTCCTGAGACCGACCCGCCCCGGGGACTGCAAGAGCAAGGGCAATAACCAGTCCGATCGCCTGAAAGAGAATGCCTGAAACCTTCATGGTGCCTCCTGGGAGGCGCAAGCGGCGCGGCACGTCCGCTGCGCATGCTGTGGCAGCGATGGTGTGAGACGAATCGAGCTCCCGGAGCGGCTGTCACGAAGGCCCGGAAAGCAAGACGACTCTTCAAAGAACCGTTCAAGCATCCAGCCTGGGACGGACTGCGCTCGCCCCGGAGTGGGGGAGATCATTCGTCACAGTGCCGGTCCCGAGGTATGAAGGCAATTATACCATTCCGGGGCGGATTTTCACCCCCATCGCCGGAGAGGGGCGACGTGTCGAGGATCGCCGCCCCCGGGCATCCAGGGCATGGACCTGACGGGCCTCAGGCACGCGGCATGCTCCTCGCCGCATGCACCTTTCGCGATAGGGAAAAGACAACGCCTCGGCCCTTCCTGTTGACGGTCCACGTACGGTGCCTATCCCGTCTCTGAGGTGTGCTGAACGGCAGCGGCGGGACTGTCCACCCGGCATACTTAAGGCGTGAACCCCCTCTCCGGGAGGATAGGCCCACGGGCCGGGGGCGGCTATGCCTTGTCCGCGGAACCCGCTTTTGCAGCGATCTTTTCCGCGTGCTCCGGATACAGTTTCCTGAGGCAGTCGGGGCAGAGGCCGTGACTGAACTGGACGTCGACGTGTTCGCTGATATACGCTTCGACCTTTGTCCAGAAGCCCTTGTCGTCCCGTATACTCTTGCAGTGTGAACATATGGGCAGCAAACCACGCAAGGTGCGGATCTGGGCCAGAGCCCGTTCAAGCGACTCGGTCTTTTCGTTCAACATGTCGATATAATGGCTGTTGAGCAAGGAGATGGCCGCCAGCTCCCCGAGGACCGACGCCATCTCGGCGTCCTCAGCCGTGAAGTCCGACGGCTTGTTGGCCAACCCCATGATCCCCACCGTCCTGCCCTCGATGTTCAAAGGCGCGAACATGACGTTGCGCAACGCGACGTGCCCTGGGGGAAGAAACTGCACCCAACCGCTGTTCATAAAACTGTTGTCGAAGACCGCCTTTCCCGTCTCGTATGCCTGAGAGCGAAGCCCACGGATCGGCATGGGCAGGTCCGGGTCCACTGTGCAGGGCATGCCGCCCGCATCGAGAAACAGCACTTCGTTTTCGTAGCCGTCGTCGCTCAACAGGGCGACGTATCCGGAAACCGCCCCGGTCAATTCACGGCAGCGGTCAAAGATCGCACGGGCGGCTTTCTCGAAGGACTTCTCCTCCAAAATCGCCCGTGCGCTTCTGATCACGGCTTGGAGCTTCGCCTCAGCGGAAAGGGTGCTTTGCATCAGGATTACCCCCGGACGAAACGGCATTTTGGGGCCCCCCGCCGCCGGAGCACGCCCTGCGCGGGGACCCCCACCCCCACATTTCTCGTGGGCACGCCCGTCCGAACCATGTGGCCGGCCGGGGCACCAGGCGCATGTCCCGGGGCGACGCTTACAGGAAGATGGCCCAAAGGCCTTGCTCCGTCCGCCGAAAAACGCCGTTCACAGGCCTCCACGCGATAGATGGCCCGGCGCCTCCTCCGGTCTTGATCCCCGACCACGGGCCCGGAACCGCCAAGGCTTCGGCAGGAGAGCCCTTCACCTGACTGGATGCTCCTCTCATTTGCTTGCACGGCACGTGGCCTGAAGGAATACGCGCGGCCTCCTGCTTCTTCAACCGGCGGAACTGCGTGAAATGAAAATTAAACAGGCCCCTCCCTGCTGTCAATCTCGGCTGCTCCCGTCCCCGGGTGAATACCCTGTTGTTACGGAAATGTTCGGCAGCGCCGCCGCATCGCTTGACAGGAAGGAAACGCGGGCATTATGGTCCTTTTTCGCGTGATCGACGAATGCCGGAGTCCGCAATCACTCCCTGACCTGAGCGGTATTGACTCTGGAGTCCTCAATGAAAAAACATCCATTGGCGAAGTCCGTTTCTGCAATCCTCTTCTCTGCCCTTTTCCTCTGTCTTTTCACGCAGGCGGCGACCGCCGGGGTCTGGACGCAATGCGGTCCCGAGGGGGGATCCGTGAACGCCCTCGCGATCGACTCTGCGATCCCTGCGACCCTCTATGCGGCGACGCCTGGAGGCGGGGTCTTCAAGACCACCGACGGAGGCGCAAACTGGACGCCCGTCAACACCGGACTCACGGTCTCCACCATCTGCGACCTTGCCGCAGACCCCGCGGCACATTTGACCCTCTATGCGGGCACGTCCGGAGGCGGGGTCTTCAAGACCACCGACGGAGGCGCAAACTGGACACCCGTCAACACCGGGCTCACCGATTTGTACGTCCAGGCCTTCGCGATCGACCCCATGACCCCGTCCACCGTGTATGCGGGGACCGGTGGAGGCGGGGTCTTCAAGACCACCGACGGCGGCGCACACTGGACACCCGTCAACACCGGGCTCACGAGCATCACTGTTTCATTTCTCGCCATCGATCCCGTGACCCCGTCAACCCTCTACGCGGCCATGTGGGGAAGCGGGGTCTTCAAATCCACCGACGGCGGCGCACACTGGACACCCGTCAACGACGGACTCACTGAGACTCTTGTCGAAACCCTTGCAGTCCACCCCCTGACCCCTTCGATCCTTTACGCCGGGACATATGGAGGCGGGGTCTTCATGACCATCGACGGAGGCGCAAACTGGACGCCCGTGAGCGCAGGACTCACCGCCCTGGATGTGTCCTCTCTCGCGATCGACCCCATGTCCCCAGCCGTCCTGTATGCCGGGACATATGGAGGCGGGGTCTTCATGACCACCGACGGCGGCGCAAACTGGACACCCGTCAACACAGGGCTCACCGACACCGACGTCTCTTTTCTCGCCATGGATCCCTTGACCCCAGCCATCCTGTATGCCGGGACATATGGAGGCGGGGTCTTCAAGAGCACTTGCGGGGGCGCTGCATGGATCCCTGTAAACACAGGGATCGCTGCCCACTCGGCCGCCGCCCTTGCCATCGACCCTCTGATCCCTTCGACCCTCTATGCCGGGATCGGGGCGGAAGGGGTTTTCAAGACCCTCGACGGGGGCGCAAACTGGACACCCGTCAACACCGGACTCCCTGATACCGCGGTCGCCCCCCTTGCCATGGACCCTCTGGCCCCATCCACCCTGTATGCAGGCACATGGGAGGACGGTGTCTTCAAGACCACCGACGGCGGCGCGGGCTGGGCACCGGCCAACACCGGGCTCACCACCTCCTCCGTCTGCGCCGTCGCCGTCGACCCCGTCACGCTCTCCACCCTCTATGCTGGCACCTGGGGGGGCGGCGTCTTCAAAACCACCGACGGCGGTGAACACTGGACGCCCGTCAACACCGGACTCACTACACCCCAGACCATCTGCCTTGCGATCGATCCCGCGGCCCCATCCACCCTCTATGCAGGCACCTGGGGGGGCGGCGTCTTCAAGACCACCGACGGCGGCGCAAACTGGACGCCCGTCAACACCGGACTCACCGCCTCCTCCGTCTACGCCCTCGCCGTCGACCCCGCCACGCCCTCCACAGTCTATGCGGGGACGGTTGGAACCGGCGTCTTCAAGACCACCGACGGCGGCGCACACTGGACACCCACGAACACGGGGCTCGCCGACACCGACGTCTCCTTTCTCGCCGTCGATCCCGTGACCCCCTCCACCCTGTACGCCGGGACATACGGAGGCGGGGTCTTCAAGAGCACCAACCGGGGTGCGAGCTGGCAGCACACAGGGCTTTCAGGCGTCACGATAGGAAATCTCGCCATGGACCCCGCCGCCCGGGGGGCGATCTATGCAGGGACCCGCGGAGCCGGCATCTGGCATTACGCCCCAGCGGCCACCCCCCTCAACGACACCACGGCCTTTGTGGAACAGCTCTATCTGGATTTCTTGAAGCGGGAGGGGGACCCGGACGGCATAGAGTTCTGGAGGTACGCCATCGACTCCGGGGCCATGACCAGGGCCCAGGTGGTGGAGTGTTTCCTCCTCTCCCCCGAGTTCGGCGAGAGAATCGCCCCGCTGGCCCGTCTCTATTTCGCCTATTTCCTCAGGATCCCGGACTACGAAGGCCTGATGTACTGGATCGATGTCTACGCCAACGGCGCGAGCCTTCTGGACATCTCGGAGTTCTTCGCCTCATGCGCGGAATTCGCGGCGACGTACGGGGGTCTCACCAACGCGGATTTCGTCACCCTCATCTACAACAACGTGCTCGGCCGGGCGCCGGATGCAGGCGGATTCGCATTCTGGACCGGGCAGCTCGACAGCGGGCTCATGACCCGCGGGGAGGTGATGCTCAACTTCTCTGAATCCCCCGAGTACGTGGCCTTGAGCTGGAACGGCGTCTACGTGACCATGGTCTACATGGGCCTCCTGCTCCGGGGTCCCGAGCAGGGCGGATTCGACTTCTGGGTGAGCTATCTCGCAACCGGGAATTCCGGACTCGCGCTGGTAGACGGGTTTCTCGCCTCGGAGGAATACGCGGCTCGGTTCCCCGACTGATACGCGGCCGGGAAAAGACATGCAGGGCCGGCCGCCGGCGCCTTGACGGTGTGCCCGGGGAACTACCGCGAGTGGAGCCAAAATTGCCGCGGATATGTGTTCTTCTGAATTTGGATGGCCTTCATAGAAGGCCGGATTCTCCAGTAATGACTTGGGGCTGAAATGAAGACAGCCCCGGAGATCGTCAGGAGACACCTTCCCTATTTTCCCAAACGACAGCCTTCCAGCGCCGTGCGCACCAGACCGGCTCCAGCCTGTTCATACATATTGTAGGCCGTACAGACCCCAATGGCCGAGAGTTCCTCGACCTCTTCCGGATAACGGGCGATGGCCGCCACTTGGCAATCAAAACCGAAGTTGCGAAGCTGGTGAGCCGCATACATATTGCCCGGGTGATTGGGCATGGCCAGGATGACCAGTCCCAGATGGATATCCTTGCGCAGCTTCAACCAAAATTCCGTATCGCAGGCATCGCCGAGTATCACGTTGCGGCCCTGGCTGCGGTTGAAGTCCACCCGGTCCGGAGCATGCTCCACCCCGCAAATTTCCTTGCCGTATAGTTTCTGCAGTTCATCATAGGCCCCGGCGCCGATCCGGCCCATGCCCATGACCACCGCCTTTGCCGAACCTAGGTCGATGGGGGCATCGTGGGGATGACAAAACTCCCGCTCAAAACGGCAAAGCCACCGGAACATTCGGCGGTATACAAACTCGGAATGGATGCTCAAGGGTGAGGAAACGGCAAAGCTGATGCTTATGGTCATAGCCATGACCAGCAGCCAGTCAGCAGGCAAAAGACCCTGCCCAACGGCAACGGCCGCCACGATCAACCCGAACTCGGAGTAGTTGGTGAGTGCTAAGGAGGCAAAAAGGCTCGTACGTGCCCGCAGCCCGAATTGGTTGACAATGAAGTGATAGATGCCGGTCTTGATAGGCAGTACCAGGCAGAGCAGAACCGCAGCCATGAGCATATTCCATGTGGGTAGCCCCTTCATGCCGATGGATAGAAAAAAGCCCACCAGCATCAACTCTTTGAAGCCGAACAAGGCCTTTGACAATTCCGAGGCGCGCGGATGGCCGGCAATGAGTACACCCACCGCCAGCGCGCCCAGATCCGGCTTCAGGCCGACCAGGGCAAAACCCTCAGCGCCCACTCCTAGGGCAATGAACAGACCGCAGAGGATAAACAGCTCGCCGCGGCCCGCCATGTCCAGCAACCGAAACAGCACTGGCCGCAGCAGCGGCAGGGCCAGAACGCTCAGGGCCCAGACGCCGGGCATTTTCCCCTCCGAGACGCTCAGGAAAAGAACGGCAAACAGGTCCTGCATGATCAGAATGCCGATGGCGATGCGGCCGTAAAACGCCGTCATATCACCTTTTTCCTCGAGCACCTTGACCGCAAACACCGTGCTGGAAAAGGCAAGGGCAAAGCCCAGCACCAGGATCGTCTGCCAGGGAATCCGCATGAGGGCTATGGGGAACATCTGCTGCCCCAGCAGCAAGACCCCACACATCAGGGCGGTGGTGATGAGAATCTGGGCCGTGGCGCTGACCCAAATCTCCGCCTTGAGCAGACCGCGTACGTCCAGCTTCAAGCCGATGGAAAACAACAACAGAATGACGCCCAGGTCCGCCACCAAATCCAGCCCTTGGGGCTTGGCCAACCCGGCCATGTTGAAGGCAAATCCGGCCACCAGAAATCCGACCATGGGCGGCAGCCCGATCCGGGCCAGAGCCAGTCCAAAACCAAAAGCAAAACTTACCAAAATGACGAGCATGGGTTCCTCTTGCGAAGTTGTTGTGTGACGTTTCGAAACACGGAAACGGCTCGATTCAGTGCTGCCTTTCCTGCTTCTGCCCCTCCTTGTGCCAATCCTCGGTACTCTGGGCCCCTGGGTCCAGCTTCGGTGAATCCTGCGGCATGATGGCGGCCAACCCCTTTTGGCGAACCTGTTCCATCAATTCCAGCGCATTCCATGATATGGTCTCATCGGCGCTCTTCGGGGTCAATTCAGATCAGCAAAGACATATCGCGACCAGCTCAGATTGAACGGAAAAGCCGATTCGGCAGACGGCATCTGCAAAACCGGCAGAAAAGCGACGATTGGAGCGTTATTTGCTTGTCCCCGTTTTTCCAGCAGCATTGTTTGCCCGTCCCCTTTTTCGTTGCTTTCCCCAGGGATGCCCTGCGTTTTCCCTGCCATCCCTTTTCTTTGCTCATTCAAAGGAAAGAGACCAAAAGAAAGAACGCCCAGGCGATTTGCCCGCTGCGCGCCATCCAGGGCGGGCATCTCCGGGCCGCGGGTTCCGTTCCGGAATCCACCTCACCCCGCGACTGTGCTCTGCTGCGTCCAATGATACCCAGGAGCGGGGGATCCGCGGCTGCGGTGCGGTGATGCATTTCGGCAAGGGAGGTTGTTCGCCCAACCGCTCCAAACCCGCCGGTGGTTCCATGACACACACCAAACCTCCCTGTTGTGCAAAGAGCATGGCGGCCGCGCACGCCCGGAACAATAAGGCTATGCGCCCCGACATCTCCCCCGTCCTTCCAAAAGCCATAACCATGCAGGAAAAGAACCCCGGCCGAGGCGACCGCACGGGTTTCTTGAACAATGGAATGAAGTCGGCCTTTCAGGTCGAATCAATCCTTAACGGTTACCGCGCCGGCATGGCGCGGGGCCGCCGCTCTTGGAAAGACCGACAGCAAGGCGGACAGGATAGTCGAGGAACATGTGGTGTTTCCTTTCGTTGATCCCGAGTATTGGATCCATGACCAGGAGGGAGTATTGCGAAGGATCGTCCGCACTGTGGACTTCGATTCCGTAAACGACGATGGCATGCAGCGTGCCGCTACCCGTGCCCAGGATGAAATGGCCATGCTGCCGGAGCCGACGCTCTGCTGTCACCGCATCGAACCCGTCCTGCTGAATCTCCGCCCCCATGTCGATCGCAAGGCGCCATTCGGCGAATACCTCCTCTATCGCATCTTCCCCGACAAGCGCGCCGCTATTATCGACACACGACGTTCCTTCGTAGTAATCGATCAGGAATTGATCGGAAAAGCCTTGCTTGACGATCGCCTTGACGAGCAGCCAGGATGCGATGGCGGCGGCCCAGCAGGTCAGCGCGTCCTGTTGGAACGTGGGCGGAGCCTTGAGCACCGTGCTACGGACGACCGGCAGGGAATCATCGTCGTTTCCCTGGCGCTGCAATCGCAGTGTGCTGCAGCCAACGCCCTGTTGAACGACGTGGGCCAGTTCATGCGCGAGGAGTCGTTGACCGGTGTTTGTGTTCGGTGAATATCGGCCCGAATCAAAAACGAGGTCCCGCCCAACTGTGTACGCATGAGCGTTGATTGCTCGAGCGGATCCTGCTGCTTGCGCATTTGTATGTACGCGCACAGGGCTAAAGTCGTGCCCGAAGCGCAGCTCCATAATGCTGCGGGCTGCTGGGTCCATGGGGCGGCCGGGTGAAGCCAACACCTCGTGGACGATGCTCGGTACCGGGGTCTCTTCGAGGTCATCCGGCCCGACCCGTTTGGTCTGCAAACCCTGATGTTCCTGGCGGGGCTCCTCCGTCTGACACCTGGGCCACGTTCCACCGCGGGCGCAAAGGCGTGGCAACTTTGGCTCAGACATCCGCATCACTTGTCTGGAGATGCGGTCTGCCTCTTGCTCATATTCGTCTCCAGGCTTGTTGACCGCTGATTTCGTTTGTATCGCTCCAGCCGGGCGAGAATAGACGGAAATGAAGCGCAAATCGTGCCCGATGCGGGGTGATGCCGTACCAGTCAATCCGGGTTCGCATTCGTCAACGTTGGCATGCAACGTCTGTTGCAGTGCCTCATTATCCGTTGCGCGGTCCAAAGGGAGGATTGGATCCGCGTGACGCGCCATCCCATACGCTGTTGACATGTTGTGGCGAGCAAGGGGAGTGGAGACTGCTTTTAGGAGTCGATTCTGTTTCTTTGCAAAGGTCCGCATGCGCTATCTCCTGATTTTGTTGTAGCGGCGCTGCCTGAAGCCCCCGATCAGCGGGCGCGTTTTTTGATCCGCTGGGAAAACACGTTCTGCCTTCGCGTTTCACCCGCCGGTAACCTTGTTCATGTTCTGTGAGACGGGTACACGAGCTTGTCGATGCCCCGATCCAGAACCGGGGATTGTCGGGCATGTCACACCTGGTGTCCCTTTTCTTTGCGCGCCCAAAGAAAAGGGACGAAAAGAAAGGGCGCCCCCGCGACTTGCCCGCTCCGCGGGTACCCTGCGGGCCGCGGGTTCCGTTCCGGAACCCGCCTCACCGGCCCCCTGTGCCCGGCTGCATCGAAGGGGGTGAAAACCCGTGGCAAGGGCCTCCACAGGTGATGAGCGTTCCTCGCCAGTCCCATGCAGCGCTTCGAATTGGTGCTTCTTGCATTGGAAAAATACATGGAAACTCAGGAGGCCGCCGACTCTAATAATTCCCTTTCCGTCGATTCCCCCGTCACCGGTTCTGCCGGTCTCCTCCACCTGAACGAACCCGGATTCCCGAAGTAGACGTTTAATCAACCGTTCAAAAGCGTCTGGAGATAACTCCTTCGTGAGAACATGATGGAGTTTACTCCGCCATGTTTCCGCCTCTTCCGGCAATTCCTCCCCGGTTTGTTCCGATATCTGCCGTTCTTCACGTTCCTTCCGGATCATATCACGGACAATCCTGACAACTTCTCGCGGATTGACGGTTCTGACCTCTCGTTTATCTGGAACGATGACCCAGACCCCTCTCTCAGAATTATCAAGTATCCCATATCTCTTGAGGTAAGTACGAGCCCACGCAAGGCGATACTCAAGTTCCGTCTGGCTACTCTTTTCGGGATCGTGAGGAATGGATAGAACATCTTCAGGTAAATCAAGGGACTCAGAAACCCGTGATGAGATTTCTTCAACTGACCCCGAGCCACCAAGTTCATGTAGGGCTTTTAGTAGAGGGTTCATTACTTCGTGAAACTTCGGCATTTTGTCATGTTTTGCCACGCAATTCCCCTTTCTTTAGCTTCCCAATGCCCGAACTCACCAGCGGCAATGAAGCGCATCGGGTGAGAATGCCAGAACCATGGCTGTGCAGCGGCAAAACACCAGCAAACGTGAGGCAGAACGTGCAGCTTTCACGGAGTCTTCGATCATTCTTAGTCGCCCATGAATTGTTGTGAAGTTTCCAGCGATCTTCATGCTTTATGCCCAACGCCGCGCCTCACAGACCGCGAGTGTAACGAGCGGTCCTCGTGCAGGCGCATGTTCGGATGTCTCATCCGCCTGAGTTCCCGAGATCGTGTCAAGCCACCTTGGCTTCCGTTAGGTCAAGGACTTTGGCCTGAACAGACTCGAGCACCGAGTCTCGAATGAATTTGCTTGCGCCAAGAATTTCGATACCGATGAGTTCCCCTTTGTCATTCAGTTCGGCTGTGATATTTGGGCTGACCTCCACACTGCCAGCCTCTGCTTCATCCGAAATGGCGAGATGGAGAACATCGTCCTTCTCGAAGTATGCCAAGCGTGCTTCACTCATTTTTAAGCCTCCCAGATTTGAGCCGAGAATTGATTTGTTGACGGTTCGTCGCATGTATCGTCACAGGCGTCAGCGTGCTGCCCTTACGCTCATACAGGATCATGACCAGGAGTTTCTCATGTCGGCCAATCGCCACCAGACGCCCTGTTGCCGTGTCCACATACCGTTCGGAGGAGTATCGCAAAATGTGCTCGACAATCGCAAGCTCATACCCACGCAACTTCAGCCGATACTTCATGTAGGCAGCCCAGACAATGGTTGCGTCCTCCATCTTTCCTCCTCATCCGAACGCCCAGTTTGAGATGTGCGAATGTAGCGAAGCGGAATGAGCATCCTCCTCCGAGCTGATGTTCGCCGGAAAGCTACTGCTATTCATAGTGAGTCCACATACGGATGACCTTAACCGTCTTCATATCATCGAGGATTTGGTAGACAATTCGATGCTGGATATTGATCCTCCTGGAGCAAGCGCCGGAGAGATCGCCAACCAGCTTCTCATACGGGGGCGGGCTGCGATAGGGATCCTCTCTGAGAATGTCGAGAAGCCGTTCGGCCTGTGGCTTTAAACCCGAACGGGAGAGCCGTTTGGCGTCTTCCTTGGCTTGGCTTGTATAGATGAGACGCCGACTCACCAGTCAAGCTCCTCTTCGCACTCTTCGACAGGAGTCTTCAGGCCGTCCCGAATGGATTCGCGCATTCCTGATATGGATGACAGGTATAGAGTCTCTTGGATGGCTCTCCAGTCCTCTTCGGAAAGGAGGACCGCCGAGTTCCGCTTCCCAACAATTTGGATTGGCTCATGGGATTCGGCGACGTCGTCGACCAGGGTATAGAGCCTCTTTCTCGCTTCAGTCGCTGTAAGGGTTGCCATGGTGTTTTACCTCCATATTTCAACGTACGCCATATCGTACGTCATCGAGAGAAGTAAGTCAAGTCGTTGCATCGGCGAACGCCCGGCCTCTCCGTTTGCTCACCCGCGTCCGCGCGGGTGAGCAATACGCGAGCAGGCCGTTGTTCGGCATGTCCGATGCACTACTCTTCCCACGCTCCTGCATCCTTCATGTCCTGAACCCAGGCGTCGTAGTCCGCCTTCAGTAGCGCGTCCAACTCCTGCTGTGTTTCCAGTCGTTTGAAAAAGAAGCACGTCTTGCCGCGAATCCGCTTCTTCTTTCCCAAATCCAAGACCCACAGCATATCGCTGGGTTCTTCCTCCTCGACCAGGTACTTTTCCTTGCGTCAGCACTCGGCAACGGGAAAGAGCTTGAAGGCGCGCAAAGGATGGGTGGGCTGCAAGTGGCAATTGGGTGCATTCCGTTTTTGTTGGTGAGGCTGGATAAGGGCCGTGTATGTTAAGAAAAAGCTTGACATACCTACCTAAATATGTCATAATCTCTCAATTTCATACGGGAGGTTATGACCATGGACAAAAAAGAATTCTATGAATTTTATGAGCAACTTCTCAGGGCTCAATTGGCGGTCGTGCGTCAGTTTTCCGGAGGGTCAACACAGCGTGCTCCCGCAAAAAGCAAAGGTAAGTCTCAAGTTGACCTTACAGAAGACATACTCAGTGATGCTGGCGGACCTCTCCATGTCTCGGAGATCATCAAAAAGGCTCAAGAGCAGTACGACACCATTATCGACAGGGAGTCCCTTGTCTCGGCCCTCACCAAAAAGATCAAAAAGGGAGGCCGTCTCGTCCGTACCGCCCCAAACACATTCGCACTGGCTTCTGAATCCAGGTAAGGATTCCCCGTGCCGGCCTCCTGTCTGGGCTGTGTGCTCGTCCATTTCTGCTGGGAGCTCTGGCAAAGAGTCCCGGCATGGGGGATCCTTTTTGCCAAGGGCGATTGGGCGGCCATCGAAGAAGATATCCTGGAGATGACCAGATCCCTGGCCTCCGAGATCATGGAGACGTGCCTCAGGTGGTACCTGGATCGGGAAGAGACCTGGCAATCGGATATGGAACCTGCCCGTAAACAGGGGGTTGAGAGCCACGGGATGCGCGATGTGCGCGTGACCTTGGCAACGGGGCGGCAGGTCGTCCTTCGCGCCAGGTACCTGCTGACACGAAGAAGCGGCCGTGACTACAGAAGAACTCCGGGGAGCAGGAGATCCCAAGCCCAGGGGTTTTATCCTGCCCTTGAGAGGCTCGGTTTCATGGATCGGCGCAGTCCGCGCTACTGCCGGGAAGCGGCCCCCGAGTGGAACGTCAACTGCCAGGCAGTGGGATCGGGCACAGCCAGCATCAAATACCTTGCGCCCTATGTCTTCAAGGTCGCCATCTCCGGCAGGCGCATCGTCAAGGTCGAAGATCACACCGTCTTCTTCCGCTACAAAAAACCCCGAAGCACCCGCTGGAGAACCATGGCCCTCGACGTCATGGAATTCATGAGACGATTCCTCCAGCATGTACTCCCCACAGGCTTCATGAAAGTGAGATACTCCGGGTTCCTGAGCCCCGCCTCCCCCATATCCATCGAAAATCTGAAGGCAACGATCGAGATCGACAACGGCTCCCCTCTCCCCAAACCGGAGCCGGAAGCGGGAACCTTCCCCCCAATGACATGCGCGCACTGCGGAGGAACTCTCAAATACCTCTTCTCCATACTCCCCCCAGTGCGCATACCGGCAGCAGCCCTTATGCCTGGATAGGGAGTCCGGAAGGGGAATACACAACCTCGGGGCACCACCCGACCGGGCCTCTCCAAACACAAAGAGGCGGGCTCGACGCCCGTCCAGACCCGCGAAAACGGGGCGGCAAGGAATCAAAATGACCGGGCACGGCGTCCACAAAGGCCTCCCGCCACCGCCTCCAGGGCGCGTCGCGGGACCGCCAAGGCCCCCTCCGTAAGCCGGCCGGTCAAAAACCGACACCCGTACAACCTCCTCACTCCCGTCCCCCCAAAAGCAATACCCCTATTTAAGAAGAGAACCACGGCCGAGCCGATCACCCGGGCTTCTTGAACAATGGATTGAAATCGACCTTTCAGGTCGAATCAATCCTTATCGGTTCGCGCCGCAGGCGCGAGCAAGTCGTGAGAGTCCGTTCAATTCCGCGGCGTTCGCGCCGCATCAGCGGCGCGAACGCCGCGCCTAACCAGCGGGCGCGGTTTTTAGCCCGTCTGCGTTAAGGCGCATGTTATGTGGTAAAGCTATCATCTTTTACTTCATTTACATTTAATACTGAAGAAATGACATTTGTTTCAACTTTTAAATTTTCCATCTCTTGCTGAAGTTTATTAGAAAATGATTCAGGAGAAATAGGCGAAACGATGACCTCTTCTATTAGAATCGAAGGATCAATATCAATTCTTACAAATTTAGATGCTATTTCAGGAGCCTTATAAAGCTGTGATCCTGCTTTGCAGCCTTTACCTTCACCCCAAATAACACGCAATTCATTCTCCTCGCTGAACTCCCTTTTTCTTTTTATCGAAAAAGGGTAGAACGGACATCCAAATTTTGTAAACTCGTCATCATGGTCCGCAACATATTCAATCTTCCTCACGCAGACTTCATTCCCGTATGCCGCTATAGCATTCTTTAGATTTGCTACATTTGTTCGAATGGCTATTCCATCGGGGCCAGCAGCAAACTTAGCCCACATATCACCAGACTCAACGTTTCCAACATACCAACAACTAATTGCAACGCAACGCCGATTACGCTCATAGAGCCGTGTATTTTCCTTAAAAGAATTACTATCATGCACTACTGTGCGGATATTCCTGCTCAGCAGTGATTCAATACCCTCATAATTATCGTTGAACATATCCCCCCGTGCCAAATATAAAGATCTTGTTTTGATGAGATCCATAAACTTGGTATAACTCATGTACCTAAAAATAGTTTCAGTATCACTGGGGTAATATTTTTGAAGACAAAACTTTTCACCAAACATTTAAGCCATTATACTCCTATGGTTTATAGCCCCATCGAGTTCCAAGCCTGTCTGTACCTAAATCATGTCTAGAAAATGTAACATTCTCATTCTTTATTACAATAAGATATTTTCTGTATCCCACATAACCCCCCATTCTATTTTTTGCGTTAAATGTCACCCAGCATATATAGCCGAATTCAGGAGGATCAGAAAAATATTCGGAATGAAATTGAGTCCAACCCGCTTTTGGTTCTGAAATTTCAAGTCCTTTAATCCCAAATTATGCACTTCCGGGTACGTGAGGCCCAGGATATGAGATTTTGAGGAGATGGGGAGCACGCACAGCCGGATCACCCGGCTCGAATCGGTAAAATCCAGACATCAGGCGGGGGAAAAGCCCGCCGAAGGCCCTTTGTCTGCCGGTTTTGGGCATGTGCGACAGCCGTTTTTGCATACCTCTCCCCTCCCGCCCCCGGGCTCGAATCAAAACCCTCGGAAGGTGTCAATGATCACCCTAATGAGGCCACCCATAGTCACCTTAATGGAGCCATTTCAAACTGGCCAAAAAGCGGTTTTCGGACCGGCCTCAAACTAGTGTTTTCCACCCCCTTTCAAACTGCCGTTTTTCGGTGATTTCGGACCTGCATTTTTTGACTTTTCGCAGGCTGGTCGAGCGGACCGGTAGCTCTTTCCTGTCAGCACCACGCTGTAGGCGCCGTGGCGCAGTCGGTCAACGGTTGCCTCGCCGAGGATGCGGTTGGGAAAGGCATCGGTCCATTCCGGTATGTCCAGGTTCGAGGTCACAATCGTGCTCTTTCGCTCGTAGCGCTCGGAGATGACATCGTGGAAGTCCTCGTCTTGAGAGGGCCTCAGGGGTTTGAGGCCGAAGTCGTCAATGATCAACAAATCCACCCCGGTGATCTTGGCAAAATGACGCTCGTAGCCATTGATGGCCCGTGCTGCGTTGAGCTGAGCCAGCATCTTGGCAGCCGAGGTGAACAGTACGCTTTGCCCGGCTCTGATGGCGCAGTGGCCCAGCGCTTGAGCCAGGTGGCTTTTTCCGGTACCGCAGGGACCGATGATAAAGACACCCACCTTCTCGGCCATGAACCGGCATGAGGCCAGATCCATGACCAGGGCGCGGTTGATGTGTGGGTTGTAGGAGAAGTCAAACTCCTCCAATGTCTTCTGGTTGCGGAAGTTGGCGCGGCGCAGCGCCGCTGCCAGTTTCTTCTGGTTGCGCCGGGCGATCTCGTCGGTGACGATGGTGGCCAGGAAGTCCATGTAGGAGAGCTTGTGCTCGATGGCCTGGCGGTTTCGCACCTCGATGGAGTCCAGAATGCCCGACAGACGAAGCTGCTTGAGCATCGGAGTCAAGTCCGGCATCGGGTTCATCGTTCACCTCCTTGCCGGCAGACCTGGCGACGCAGGAAGCGGCCGCCGCCGGCGTATGCCGATGCCAGGGGAATCACGTTGGGCGGCTCACGCAGCGGGGCCTGATCCAGGCCCTGATGCAGGATGCTTTTGACCGTGCGGTACTTGACGTTGTCAAAATAAAGCGCCCGACGGCAGGCGGCCTCCAGGCGAGCCGGTCCATATTTTTTACTCAGGCCGACGATGCCTTGAGCGGCGCGCAAGTTGTCGAGCATCTTGTCGGCAAACAAGGTGCGGATGAACCGGTGGCACTCGGGGCCGACGGCTTCGGCCTGCTTCAGGCACCACTGAGGATCTTGCATCTTGTAGGCGAGCGCCTCCGGCGGCATGTGCTCATCGACGGTGGCGCGCTGGCCGGAGTGTTTCAGACGTCGATGAGTGGCCACTAAGTCGTGGTTGTAGTAAAGTTTCACGGTCGTATCGGTGGCCCTCAACATCAGCTGCCGGTGCACCAAGCGGAACGGAGCCGAGTAGTAGGCCTTCTCGAACTGCACGTGGCAGTTGCCGTGGAGCTTGACCCGGCTCCAGACGGCGATCTCGACCGGCACGTCCGGCAACGGCTTCAAGAAGTGCTTCTCGGCGGCCGCAAACATCTCCAGCGGCTTTTGGCGGGTGGTGCCGTGGATGCGGTTGCCGGCCTGCTGCAAAACCCAACCGGTGAGCTGCTCGTTGGCATCAATGAGCGTCCGGAAGGTGCGCAGCGGAACGAAGTTGTTCTTGACGTACTTCACCCCCGCCTCGACCCGGCCCTTCTTTTTCGGATCGCGCACCGGGCACGGCGAGATCAGAAAACCGTAGCCCTCGGCCAGCTCGCCGTAGGAGCGCTGCACGTCCGGGTCTGTGTAGCAGGCACGGGTGATGGCGCACTTGGGGTTGTCGATGATCAGCTTGCCCACTGCGCCGTTGAAAAACGCAAACGCCCGCCGATGACACGCCAGCCAAGTCGCCACCTTCTGGTCGGTGACGATCTCGCCGTACATGTGCCGGCTGAAGCACAGCGTCATGACAAAGATCCACGTTTTGATCACCGCTCCGGTGAACACGTCCTTGATAGTCGGTCCCTTGCCAAAGTCGACCTGAGCCGCCTCTGCCGGAGCAAAGTCAAGTATGCACGTAGCCTTGGCGCTGGCGCCGCGGATCTTTCGCACCAAGCGCCGTACCGACGAGTAGCTGCCGGTAAAGTCAAACTGCGATACCAGAGCCTGGTAAATGGTTGTCGCCTGCACACCCTGGTCGACCCATTGCCGGATCTGCTCTTGATGAACCGCGGTGACGCAGCACTGAGCGGGCCTCGGCTTTCTTGCCGCTTGCACAGCGGCCGCAAGCTGTTGGTCATCGGGCAGCGGACCGCTGCCGAGCCAGCCCTTGACCCTGGCCAGCGCCCGGCTGGCCGCACACTTGGTCCGGCCGATTAGACCGGTTTGAGCAATGGCGCGGTCGCTTTCTCCCTGCCGCATGCGATGGACTACCTGACGATAGTGATGCATCTCGATTCTCCTGTTTGCCATGGCAGTGCCTCCCGGTGATTGGTTTGCCGGAAGACTACCAAATCGACAGATGAGGTCCGAGATGCTTTCTGACCTTTAGTCGGAGCAGATGCCCACGGATAAGTGGCTCCATTACGGTGATCATCGACTGGCCTCATTAGCGTGACCATCAGGTGGCCTCATTAGGTGATCACCGGGTGGCTCCATTAGCGTGACCACAAGGTGGCCTCATTACGGTGACCATGGAATGGCCTCATAGCATTGACCATCAACAG